>OBEQ010329333.1_pt1 | contig 44997 bp, 37 predicted proteins | sample 1670901 | NCBI WGS metagenome assembly OBEQ01 (sample SAMEA104232315, study PRJEB22302) | groundwater metagenome | biome: forest; feature: aquifer; material: groundwater | place: USA | collected 2011-08-07 | depth 5.4 m
CCAGCCGCGGCGACTCCTCGCGCACCTTCTGGGCCAAGCGAAACAGGATGCGTCCGCGGTCCTGCGCAGTGGTCTGTGGCCACGGGCCGGAATCAAACGCCGTCCGCGCTGCGGCCACCGCGCGGTCAACGTCTTGCGCGTTGGCGTCGGGGACTTCCGCGATAACTTCTTCGGTGGAAGGGTCATAAACGGGGAAGTACGCTCCGCGGCGGCTTTCCACCCATTCCCCGTTGACGTACATGCGGTAACGTTTCATCGTCCCTCTCCCGGGAGCGCGGACTTGGCTCTCTCCCATGGCCCCGTTTGTTTCGGCTTGCGCGCGGCGTAGATGCGGAAAAGCGCCGCGGCGAGTCCCAGGAAGAAAACGGAGCCCAGCACCGTCTTAACTTCAAACCACCAGACCGAGGGGATCAGGGGCGGGGGCACAAAGGCCAAGCCAATTCCCAGCGAGGTGACGCCAAAGCCCGAGAGCCCGGCCGTAAACAACAGCCTCTTGCTGTAGCGGGCGGGCGTGGCGTCGTTCTGTCGAGCCAGGCGGACCAGTGCGGCGAACATGTAGAGGAAAGGGACGAGCTGGAGGATGACCGCCAGGTGGAGCATGGTCTCGTAGGCTTCTTTCACTGTTGCGCCGATAAAACTCATGGCTAGGAACAGGCAGGAGAGGCCGCCGTGGACCAGCAGGGCCACATGTGGGCTGGCGTAGCGCGGATGAAGTCGCCCCAGCGCCGGCGGCAGATAGCGATCGATTCCGGCCACGAAGGGAATGCGCGCCGAGCCCGCCAGCCACGCGGAGGTGGTGCCGGCAATTGCCACGCTCAGCAGGAGCGCGAACGGGGGAACCAGCCAAGCGACGCCGGCGTCCTGGGCCATCCGGCTGACGGCTTGCAGTAGCCCCTGCACCACGCCGATTTCCTGCTGCGGCAGGGCCAGCAATAGCGCCAGAGTCGCGCCCACATACAAGGCTCCGGAGATGAGGCCACCCCACAGGACCGCGCGCGGCAGGGTTCGCCGCGGATCGCGGATCTCGTCGCCCATCACCGAGCCCAACTCCAGTCCAACCAACCCGAAGCAAACCACGCCGAAGGACGAAACCAGCCGCCAGTCGGCGCCCGCAAGACGAAAGCTAGCGAGCGTGAGGCGGCTGCCCTGGCTATGCAAAACATAGCCGGCCAAGCCCATCAGCGCCACCGCGATCACCACCGTGCCGATCCCCCCCAGGTTGTTCACCCACTTGCCCACGCCCAGGCCACGGACGTGCAAGCCCACCATCAACCACAATAGACCCAGCGAAAAGAGAAGTACAAACAAGCGATGGTCACCCAGCGACTGTGTGCGCTCCCCTCCCACGTACACGGAGATGCCCACGGCGTAGAGGAGCAGCGTGGGGATATAGAAAACGTTGTTCGTCCAATAGCACCAGCCGGATAGGAATCCGTGGAAATCGCCAAACATCTCTTTGGTCCACAGATAGACTCCGCCCTCGCTGGGGAACCGGTACGAGAGCTCGATGACGGCGATGGCTTGCGGCCAGAAGAACAGCAGAAGCGCAAGCAGCCAGAGCCACAGCGTCACCGGGCCGTCGGCCGCCACCACGGGCACCAGATTGAGATTCAGCACGGCGACCACGACCAGCAGGACGAGGTCGCGCTGCCCCAGCACGCGCCGCAGGTGCGCGGTCCCGTCGGAACTGGACACCGGGGTGGCCAGGCCAACCTCCTGTGCTACGAGGGCTCAGTGCGACGCAGCGGCCATGCGTTCCTGCTGCGCGCGCGCCAATTGCGGCGCCAGCTCGTCGAAGGCGCTCAAGTGGCGGTCGATATCCGCTTCCGTGTGGGCCACGGAGATGGTCCACTGCTCGTCCCACCAATAGGGCTGAGCGAGGACGCCGCAATTCACCATTCCGAACCAGTAGTGCCTCCACAGGTCCACATCTATGGCGATCCAGTCGCGGTAGTTGCGGATCTCCTTCGGATAGAGCATGAAGGCGCCGTTTGCGCCCGCGCCAATGGCGTAGGCGCTGAGACCCGTCCGATGGATGGTCTTCTGATAGCCCTCGACCAGCCGGGAATTCAGCCGGTTGACGTGCTCGTAGGCCCCCGGCGTAAGCACTTCCCGGAACATGGCCAGACCCGCGGCCATCGACGCCGGGTTGGTGTTATAGGTTCCGCCGTGGAACACCTTGTGCTGAGTGATCAAATCCATGACCTCTCTTCGCGCAGCAAACGCCGCCAGCGGGAAACCGCCGCCAATGGATTTCGCCAGGCAGACCATGTCCGGCTGCAGCGCGAAATACTCGCAAGCGCCGCCGCGGGCAAGCTTCGCGCCGGTCTTGACCTCATCGAAGATCAACAGCGCTCGGTGCCGCGCGGTCAACTCGCGGAGACCCTGGTGATAGCCCGGGTTGGGCATACAGATGCCCACGTTCATCAGGATGGGTTCGACGATCACCGCGGCGACCTGGCCCGGATGTGCGGCGAACAACCGCTCGACCGCCGCGAGGTCATTGAACGGCGCAACGAGCGTGTTCTGGAGAGTCGCGGCGGGCACACCGGCGCCCGCAGGGACGCGCGTTGGCGCCGAGGGATCGCCAAACTGATCGCTCTTCGGCTTCACGCTCACCAGCACCGAGTCGTGCAGGCCGTGGTAGGCGCCTTCCATCTTGATGATGCGCTCGCGACCGGTGGCGGCACGGGCCAGGCGAATGGCGTGCAGGGTGGCTTCGGTGCCGCTGCTGCCAAAGCGCACCATTTCCACCGGGAAGCGCGAGCAAATCTCCTCGGCCAGCGCCCACTCCATTTCGTGGGGCATGCCGAACATGGTGCCTTGGCGCAGGCGCTCCTGAACGGCACGGACGATTGCCGGGTGGCAGTGACCCGCCATCAGCGCGCCGAAGCAGAGGTTGAAATCAACGTACTCGTTTCCGTCGATGTCCCAGATGTGCCCGCCTCGGCCTTCGCGGACGAACAGCGGATACGGCTCATAGGCGCGATAATTGCTGGCCACGCCGAGCGGGATGCGTGGGACGGCCTTCTGGTGGGCCAGGCGGGAGCGCGGCGTGCGCTTCTCGTAGATTTCGATCTCTTTCTTCAGCCCTTCGTGCATCGGTCGGCCCCTCCAGAGTCTAACAGCAGGTTGAATAACCCATCGAGAGTTCGTTCCGAGGAGCTCGAGGCGACCGGGAATCTACAGTTCTCTTGAACTTTTCTGAAGAGCAGATTCCTCGCTCCGCTCGGAATGACAACCAAAGCTACTTTTACGGCAACTTGCTAAAGCCTTTTGGAGCAGGCGCGCTGAGTTTCCTGCGTGCATCCCTCGGACATCGGCATAGATATCTGCACTCGAAGCCTTTTTGCCCGGCCTGGCGAGCAATGGCCCAGGCTGCGGCCGACTGATCAACCTGAGTCTGCCTAGTGAACCTGTCTGGCGGCCACCCCGGGGCGCTCGCTGGCTATCCCGGTTTCCCCCTAGAAGAACAACTTGAGCGCGAACTGAATCAAGCGGGGCTCGCGCGCGCGTTTTACTCGGCCGAAGTCGCGCCCGTTGGTAATGTTGCCGTCGGGGACAAAGAACTGCGCGTGGTTAAAGGCATTGAATAACTCGGCGCGGAACTCGAGCCGCGTCCGCTCCGTAAGTGGGGTGGCCTTGAGGATGCCAATTTCAAAATTGTTGATGCCCTTGCCGCAGCAAACCGAGCGCGGGGCGTTGCCGATCGTTCCCAATGCCACGGTAGCGTTCGTGAAGGCATCGGGGTTAAACCCGAAATTGCCCGGGCCGCGCGGATCGAGTCTGCGGAACGGTGCGCCGACGTTGGGCTCGCCCGCCGTCTCGAAATCGAAGCTATTCTGCAGCTCGAGGTCGCTCTGGGAGGTGATCCGGATGGGGAAGCCGGACTGAAACGTGGTGATTCCGGACAAGGCCCAGCCATTGAAAATTTTGCCGGCGAAGCCTTCCTTCCTGGGGACTGGCAACTCCCAGTAGTAACTGAGGACGAAGCGGTGTCGCGCGTCAAACAGGGATAGCGAGCGGTTGGCCCGGGGATTGAGGGGGTTGAGCAGGTTCTCAAAGCTCGAAGCGTTGTCGAGCGACTTGCCAAAGGTGTACGCCACCTGAAACTGCAATCCCCCGGAGAAGCGCTTCTCGACCATGACCTGCAGCGCGTGGTAGCTGGATTTGGCGATGTTGTCTTGGGCAAAGATGCTGCCGAAGATGGGCACGCCGTCCGGCGGACAACCGTTGATGAAGGTGGCCGCGCTGGGGTCCCAGCCATTGAGTGGGTTACAGTTGGGGGAGGAGAAGGGCCGCAGGCCCACCAAGCCAATGGGAGTGCCGCCCGCCGCCCCAGTGACCACTCTCCCATTCGGCAAGGTGAGTTGATCGCCCGGCTGCAAGACGAAGCCGTAGGCGTTTTCTGTGGAGAAGGGTCCGCACGTCAGCGGGCCAAAAATTTGCGCCGGGTCGGTATAGGCGGGGTTGGCAGTGTCGGACAGCCGCTGCAGATCCAGGCAGGTCTTAGCGATTCCGAAGTTCAGGTCGTGCGTGGCCAGCAGCCGGTGGCCCTGGCGGCCGACGTAGCCGATCTGCAGAACCACGTCCCTGGCGATTTCGCGCTGGATATTCAGGTTGTACTGGACCGCATACTGCGTGCGCTCACGCGGCTGCAACTGCCCGAACAGGACGATGGGCCGGAACACGGACCAATCCACTGGCCGGCCGCGCGGAGGATTCAGGATTCCGTTGAATGGGTTTGGCGACACAATCCCGCTCTGCCCTACGAAAGGCGTATTAAACATAACGTTGAAAAGGCTCGAACTGCCACCGAACGGTGGCTCGGCGCTGAACTGTTCGAGCACCAGTTGCTCGACCGGGTTGTAGAACATGCCCCAGCCCATGCGCACGCTGGTTTTGCCGGGCCCTCCGGTGAGCTTGCTCAGCCAGCCGTCCCTCCAACCTGGACTCCACGCCAGGCCGATCCGCGGGGCAAAGGCCTTGTAGTAAGTCTGTGTGAGTCCGTTGGGAATGCCGTCGTCGCCGGGAACGACCAAGCCGGTGGGAAAAACGGATGCGCCGGGACTCCCCGGATTGCAGTTGTTTGTGCCGAACGTGGCGATCAGGGGATTGCCCGGAGCGAGTCGGCAGGGATAGATGCTGGTGTTTTGGCCGGGGCGGAAGGTTTGCACCTTCTGGCCGATGTCGGCGAGCGGCGTGTTCAGCTCCCAGCGCAAACCGTAGTTCAGCGTCACATTGGGCCGGATGTTCCAGCTATCCTGCGCGAAGAGGTAGACGGAGTTGCTGCGGATCAGCTCCTGCTGCGCGGAGCCCTGCAGATAGGATTCCGGCAACCCCAACAGGTAGTTGGGGAACAGATTGGCGCCACCGACATCGTTGGGCCCACCCCCGGTGAAGAGGAATTCGCCGTTGATGTCGAAGAAGAGTGACTGATTGAAGCGCTGATTGCGGAAGTCGCCGCCGAACTTCAGCGTGTGTCTGCCGAAGACCTTGCTGAAGCTGTCGGACCATTGAAAGGTGTTCCCCGTCTGCGGCAGCTCGCCTTCGAAGTTATTGCCAAAGGCTGGCCCACCGGAAATCGAAATGAAGGGGACCCCTTCGTGGCTGGCCCCGAGATTCGGCGTGATGCCGAGGCGCGGATTGGTGGGATCGCTGAAGCAATTAGTGGTGGGCACCGTCTTGCAGGAGCCCTGCACGAGGTGGGTCCGCTGCGGATGCAAAAACTGTCCCTGTCCCTCGCGGAAAAAGGTGAAGCGGAATTCGTTGAACCTCGTCGGATCGATGGCCCAGGTATGGCTGATGTTTACTTGCTGGATGCGCTCGTCGGTCAGGTCGCCGAAGCCGGGCAAGTTGGCGCCGCCTGCCTGGAAGCGCGCAAAGGGCTTCTCCAGGAAATGCTGGGTGAAGTAGTAGTAGCCGGTGAGGCGTTGACCCTTGGTGAGCTGGTGATCCACTTTCAGAGTGAATTGATTGGCGCGCTCATGGCCGAGCGGGACGCCCTGAAAAGTGCCGTCCGGCCGGTTGGAAAGCGGCACAAACTGCTTCAAAAGGTCGAGCGCCGTCTGATCGAAGCAAGCCGCGGGAATCTGATTCGTTGGGCCGAAGATGTCCGAATAGTTGGTGCCGTCCGCGATGGGAGTAGTCAGACCGAGCGCCGCAAGACAACCGGGCCGGTTATTCAAAATATCCGCATTTCGCAGCACCCCAGTGAAGGTCGGCTCGGCGGAGAAGTCACCACCGCGTTCCGCTCGGCTGGGGACGAGCACGGTATCCGAGGAGGTGCCCTTGCGGATGCGATTGCCCTCGAAGGAGGCGAAGAAAAATGTCTTGTCCTTCACCAAGGGCCCACCGAGGGGGGCGCCGAACTGATTCTGCAGGTAATCGGACTTCTTGGTGTCGAAGAAACCGCGGGCGTTGAGCGCCTGGTTGCGGAAGAATTCGAAGAGGTTGCCGTGGAGGTTGTTGGTGCCGGACTTGGTCACGACGTTGACCACCGCGCCCGAGTTGCGGCCATATTCGGCGTCAAACGTGTTGGTCAGCACGCGGAACTCGGCGATTGAATCCGGGGAGGGCTGCACGACCGGGAGATTGGCGAACAGGTCGTTGCCCTCGCCCCCATTGACCGAGAAATTGTTGTCGCGGCCGCGGCCGCCGTTGACGGAGACCACGCCGGCACGATCGCCTCCATAAAAGGAGTCGGAGCCGACCGGAGACTGCACGCCGGGCTGTAGCTGTAAAAGCTGATAGGCGTCACGGGAGGCTAGCGGCAGGTTCGTCACCGCACGCTCATTGACCACGGCGCCCATCTGGGTCGTGCTGGTGTCCACCAGCGGCGGAGCGCCGGTAACTTCCACGACCTCGCTCGGCGCGCCCACCTGCAGCACGATATCAATCTGTACCACCTGGTTGAGTTCGACGGTGACGCCCTTGCGGACGTACTTCTTGAATCCTGTAGCGCCAGCCTCGAGGGTATAGATGCCCACCGGGACCTCGAGAAAGATGTAGTCTCCGCTGGAGTTGGTCTGGGTGTCGCGCGCGACGCGCGTGGCCTCGTTGGCCAGGGAAACCTTCAGGGCCGGTATCACCGCGCCGCTGGGATCGCTCGCGGTGCCGCGCACGCGGCCACCGGTGGCCTGGCTCCATAGTGCTGCAGGTGCGCCGAGCAGCAGCGCGAGCAGAAAAGCAAGAGGGAAACGCGAAGGGATTCGGCGGCAGCCGGTCGGCTGCCCACACTCAGCTTGTGATTTCATCACCCCACCCCGCCGAGAATTCGTGGTTGCCCCCGGGACGGAACCTTACTATAATCGCGCAACCTTAGAGTGAAGCCCCACAGTTGTCAAGGGGAAACTCTGTTGCGGACATTGCGCGCCTGGCCAAGCAAACCTGCCCGCGGCAGGGGCCTGCTGAAGATCGGCGATGTGGCCCAGCTCGTGGACATTTCCCCCTCTATGCTCCGAGGCTGGGAGAAGCTTGGGCTGGTTCAGCCGGCTCGCAGCCGGAGCCGGTACCGCCTCTACACCCTACATGACGTAAAGGTCCTGAAGAGGGCGCGGTTTCTTCGTCGCGTGCGCGGGCTGAATGCGCCCGCCATCGTGCACCTGTTACAAGCTCAGGGCCGGCTGCGCCGGCCAAGGCCGAGCACGTCGGGCGCCCTTGGACAGAGGTTGCGCCGCCGGCGGGTCCAGCGGAATCTCTCCCTGGGGGCCGTGGCGGCGGCCACGGGGGTCTCCGTCGGCTTTCTCAGCGCTGTGGAGCGGGGCCAGATGAGCGCGTCGGTGGGCACACTCCGGAAGCTGGCGCGGTTTTACAAGACCAACATCCTCTCTCTGTTCAATCCTTCGGAGGAAAACCCTTACCTGGTACGACCCGCTCAGCGGCGCGTGCTCGAGGCCGGCAGGGGCGTGCGCATGGAACTGCTGGCTTGGGGCAACACGGTGATGGAGCCGCATCTATTCCGTATCGCGCCCGGCGCGGGCAGCGGCGAGTCTTACTCGCACGAGGGCGAGGAATTTCTATACGTCCTGCAAGGACAATTGGCCATCACCCTCGACGAGAGCGCCCATTACCGGCTCCGAGCGGGCGACAGCTTCTATTTCGAAAGCGGAACACCCCATCGCTGGCTGAATGGGGGGAAGAAAGAGACGTGGGTGCTCTGGGTGAACACCCCGCCCACTTTCTAGGCGCCTAGGGCCGGAGCGCCGTGCCGGAGCGCAAGAGCCTCACGGAGGATGCTAGATGCTGCCGGGAAGCAAGGCACTGCTGATTGGCTGTCTTATTTTGACTGGGGTGCCGGCCGTCGTGGCCCAGAGGCGTCCAGCTCCGGCCGATACCCTGGTCATCCACGGCAAGGTCTACACGGTCAACCCGCGGCAGCCCTGGGCCGAAGCGGTGGCCATTCGCGGCGACAAGATCGTGGCGGTGGGAAGCGACGCGGAGATGCAGCGGTTTCGAGGGCCGGCCACACGAGTAATTGACGCACGCGGGCATCTGGTTCTGCCTGGCTTCACCGATTGCCACGTCCATTTCCTCTCCGGCTCGCTCGCCCTCGGTCAAGTGAATCTGGAGGGTGCGCGTACCGTTGAGGAGATCCAGCAGCGGGTGAAGGACTACGCCGCTGCTCATCCGAGCGCGAGCTGGATACTGGGTCGCGGGTGGACCTACCCGGTCTTTGGACCGACCGCGCTGCCGCACAAGAAATTCCTCGATGCGGTCTTGCCGGAACGTCCCGCGCTGCTCGAAGGCTATGACGGCCACACGTACTGGGCGAATAGCCGCGCGCTGGAGTTGGCCGGGATCACGCGCGACACGCCAGACCCGCCGAATGGTCAGATCGTGCGCGACCCGGAGACCCGCGAGCCGACGGGCGCGCTCAAGGAGACGGCTTTCGATTTAGTTGACCGTGTGGCACCGAGACCGACCCGCGCGGAGAAGCTCGCCGCCCTGCGGCAGGGAGTGGCCCAGGCCAATCGCAATGGACTGGTCCGCGTGCACAGCGCCGGCGAGGACTTTGAAGAGCTGGAACTCTTCGACGAGCTCCGGCGCAGCGGCGCGCTCACGGTGCGCATGTACATCGCCTACTTCCTGGATCCGCCGGAGCTCAAACCGGAAGTGATCGCAAGAATCGCCGCGGCGCGTCGCCGGTACCGCGACGCCTGGATCTCGGCGGGAGCCGTCAAGATGATGCTCGACGGCGTCATCGAAACGCATACGGCGGCGATGCTGGCGCCCTACGCCGACGCCGGCGGAGGGAATGGCAAGATGTTTTGGGAGGCCGACAAGTATCAGCGCGCGGTGGCGGAGCTGGACCGCCTTGGCTTTCAGATTTTCACCCACGCGATTGGTGACGCGGCGGTGCGCTTGGCACTGGATGCCTATGAGCGGGCGCAAAAGCTGAACCACACACGCGACGCGCGGCCGCGGGTGGAGCACATCGAAACCATCAGCACCGAGGACATCCCTCGCTTTGGGTCGCTAGGTGTCATCGCCAGCTTCCAGCCCTTACACGCCTATCCCGATGAAAACACGCTGGAGGTTTGGGCGCCCAACGCTGGTCCCGAGCGCGAGGCACGCGCGTTTGCTTGGCGCAGCGTGGCCAGCAATGGAGGCCGGCTTGCCTTCGGAAGCGATTGGCCGGTGGTGACCTTGAACCCCTGGGCGGGGATACAGAACGGGGTCACGCGCCAGGACCTCGAAGGCCGTCCGCCCGGGGGCTGGGTGCCCCAGCAGCGGATCAACGTGGCCCAGGCCATCGAAGCGTATACTCTTGGCGCGGCGATCGCCGGCCGGCGCGAGCAGACCGAGGGGTCGCTCGAACCGGGCAAACTCGCCGACCTTATTATCGTGTCCCAGAATCTATTTGAGATCGATCCGCACGCCATCAGCCGGACCGAAGTCCTGCTGACGGTGGTGGGCGGGAAGACGGTCTATCAGGCCCCGGGCTGGAGGGGCGCCATGATCCCACAAGGGAAGGTGAGCCGATGAAACGACGCGTGTGGGTCGCGCTGCTGGCCTTCGCGGCGGTGTTGACGAGCTCGTGCCGCCGGCAGGTCCCCACGCTGAGCTTGCTGGTGTGGGAAGGGTACGCCGATCCATTGTTCGTGCGCTCCTTCGAGGAGACGCACCATTGCAAAGTCGTCGCCTCGTACATGGGCTCGAGCGACGAACTCGTCGCCAAGCTTCGCGGGGGAAGCGCCTCGAACTACGACGTGATTTCTCCTTCCAGCGATGTCGCCACGATGATCGCCACCTCGGGCTTGGCTGCGCCGCTGGATCTCTCCCGGTTGGCGTCCTACGCGCAGCTTTCGCCGAAATTGCGCGCCTTGCCGCTGGTCCGCGTCGGAGACAAAGTGTACGGGGTGCCGTTCATGTGGGGGCCGAACCCATTGCTCTACGACACCACCGTGCTGGCGAAGCCTCCGGAGAGCTGGAGCGTGCTGTGGGAGTCGAAATACCGGGGAAAGATCTCCGTGTGGGACGATCTTTCGACGGTGTACATGGCCGCGCAGGTTTTGGGCTATGACCGGCTTGATCCCGGCGCGCTCTACAACCTGAGCGATGAGCAACTCGCCCACGTCAAGCAGAAGCTGCTCGAGCTCAAGCCCAACATACGAAAGATTTGGGCAACCGGGGGCGAACTCACCAACCTGTTCCAGAACCACGAGGTGGTGGCGGCCATGGGCTGGCCGCTGATGACCAATCAACTTCGCAAGCTTAAATTTCCCATTGGCGAAACCATCCCGCGGGAAAACACCACCGGCTGGATCGACCACTTGATGATCACTGCGGCCAGCGAGCACAAGGAGCTCGCGCACGCCTTCCTTGAGTACATGATCCAGGCGCGGACACAGAAGCTCGTGACCGACGTGACGGGCTACGTTCCGGCGAACCCGTTGGCCGCCCAGCAGATGTCCCAGGAAGAGAAAAAGAACCTGCACCTCGACGATCCCGACGCCTATATGGCGCGCATCTACTTCTGGAAGCATGTGCCCCGGCGCGACAAGTACAACGAGACCTGGAACGAAGTGAAGGCCGCGCAGTAAATGCATCGCCGCGGCCGACACCGGGGGCTGGCGCGGCTGAGAAAATCTCCCACTGGGGCTCCATGCCGAATGGGCGCACGCGCGTGATTCCACCAGGGGAAGCCTCGAAGGTGCAACAGAGCGCGGCGGCCGGCGAGCCGCTGCTCCAACTCCGCTCGGTGGCCAAGAGCTTCGGGCCCCGCACGGTTCTGCGCGACATCTCCCTCGATGTCGCGTGCGGAGAGTTCCTGACCATACTGGGGGAAAGTGGCTCGGGCAAGACCACGCTGCTTCGGCTGATCGCCGGTTTCGAGCAGCCGGACCGGGGCGAAATCTGGATGGAAGATTTACGGCTGGACCGGCTGCCGCCTTATCGTCGGCGGGTCAACACTGTTTTCCAGCAATACGCGCTGTTTCCGCATCTGTCGGTCATTGAAAATGTCGCCTATGGGTTGCGCGTGCAGCGTGTTGCGAAGGCCGAGATCACCCAGCGGGCCGAGCAGGCCCTGGCCATGGTCAAGATGAGCGGGTATGCGCGCACGGCCCCGGCGAAATTGAGCGGCGGGCAGCAGCAGCGGGTCGCGCTGGCGCGCGCGCTGGTGAACCGGCCGCAGTTGCTGCTGCTCGATGAGCCGCTCTCGGCGCTGGATGCGAACCTGCGGCGGCAGATGCAGGGGGAGCTGAAACTGCTCCAGCGTGAGGTGGGCATCAGCTTTCTGTTCGTGACCCACGACCAGGACGAAGCGATGGCTCTTTCCGACCGCATCGCGCTGCTGCGCGCTGGAGAGCTCGAGCAGGTCGCCTCGCCGCGCGACATCTACAATCGCCCGGCGACGGCCTACACCGCGCAGTTCGTCGGACAAACCAACCTGTTGCGCGCCGAGGCTGTGGACGGAGTTGCGCGGTGGGGTCTGCTCGTCTGGCCGTCCCCAGGACCTCCGGGGCCGGCCACCTTTTCCTTACGGCCCGAACACATCCGACTTGCTTCGCCGACCGATGCCCATGACCCCCGCGCGGTGCGATTTCAGGCGACCATTGGTCAGCAGACCTTCTGCGGTGCCACCGACCTGCTGGAGGTCTCCTGCGCCGACGGCCGCGTGCTCCACGTGCGGACGCCGAGCCGCGGGATCCTGAGCGGTAAGTGTGAGTTTGTTTTTTCAGCGGGCGACGCGGTCCGGCTGCGCGACACAGAGGAGAGCTGATCATGTATTCCCGAGCGTACAAAGCGGCGGTTGCCGTTCCACCGCTCCTGTGGGTCACGCTGTTCCTGCTGGTCCCCTATGCTCTGCTGCTGAGCTACAGCTTCTGGACGGTGTCTTCGGGAACGATCGCGCGCCATTGGAACCTCGAAAATTATCGCGAGCTCGGGCGAAACTGGATGTACCTGCAGGTGCTGTTCCGCTCGATGAAAATCGCCGGTGGGGTCACGCTGCTCGCTCTGCTGCTGGGCTATCCGCTGGCGTACTACCTGTCGTTCCACGCCGGGAGGCGGAAGGATTTGCTCTACCAACTGGTGATCGTGCCGCTCTGGGTGAGCTACTTGGTGCGCGGCTACGCGTGGAAGACCATCCTGGGCAGCGACGGCGTGCTGAATGGCTTCCTGCAATACCTCCACCTGACTCGCGAGCCGGTGGGCTTCTTCCTGTACAGCCCATTTGCCGTCGTGCTCGTGCTGACGCATATCTATACGCCGTTCACGCTCCTGCCCATCTACGCCTCGCTCGAACAGATCCCCCGGCCTTTGGTCGAGGCTTCTCAGGACCTGGGCGCTCCGCCGCGGGCAACGTTTCGCCGAGTCATTTTCCCCCTCTCCTTGCCGGGATTGTTGGCCGGCGCAACGTTCGCCTTTGTCTTGACGCTCGGAGATTTTCTTGCCCCGCTCTTGGTGGGGGGACCGAGCGGCGTCATGATCTCGAACATCGTCGTCAGCCTGTTCGGCGCGGCGTTCGCCTGGCCCTTAGGCGCGGCCATTTCCGTGGGCATCATGCTCTTGGTGGTGGGCTTGCTGTTTGCGGTGGAGCGAGTGGAAAAGAAATGGAGCTTCACGTGAGTGCGGAGAGGCGCGCGCGGCGCCCCTTCGGGTTGCTCGCGGCCTACGCCGCGGGTGTGTTCGCGTTTCTCTATCTACCGATCGCGGTGTTGATCGTTTATTCGTTCAACCGCGAAGGCGTGGGTGGGTTTCCCCCGCTTCATCTCACGCTGGATTGGTACCGGATGCTGGCGAGCGACGGGGCCCTCCTGGACGCCGTGGTCAACAGCCTGCTGGTAGCCTTTGCGGCGGTGGCCATTGCGCTGGCGCTGGGCCTGCCGGCGGCGCTGGCGCTCGACCGCGTGTCGTTTCCGGGCAAGGCGCTGTTCCGGCGGCTGGTCCTGCTGCCGCTCATCCTGCCGGGAATAATCACCGGGCTCTCGCTCTTGATGCTGGCGGTGTTCGCGGGGATGAAGTTGAGCCTGCTGACCGTCATCATCGGCCACGGGACCGCCTTAATCTCCGTGGCCACCACGGAGATTTTCGCCGGGCTCCAGAAGCTGGACCGGGCACAGGAGGAAGCCTCGCTCGATCTGGGGGCGAGCTACTGGCAGACATTTTGGCACGTGACCTTGCCAAACCTGCGGCTGCCGCTGGTGGCCGCGGGGCTGCTGATCTTCACGCTCTCGGTGGACGAGATCGCAGTGAGCTTTTTCCTGATCGGCCGCGACAATACGCTGCCGCTGGAAATCTGGGGACGCCTGCGCCGCGGGTTGACCCCGGAAATTAACGCCGTTTCCACGGTCATTTTTGTTGTCTCGGTCGGTCTGATACTGATCTGGTACCGTCTGCGCACCGGCGGCCACGAGCGGAGCGAGGCCGCTGCCGAGCTGCTCCGCACCAGCTTCCGAGGAGACGAAACATGAAGCGCACTCGCAGAGATTTCATCAAGTTCATCGTGGCCGGGTCGGTGGTCGCCGGCTGCCCGCTGGACGAGCTGCTGCGGGCGGCCCCGGCGGGACGCCCGACCGACGTCCATGGGGAACACTACAATGTCTGCCACCAAGTGCGCGACGGCCACCGGTTCGCGCGGCCGCAGGTTTCGCGTCGCTATGACGTCGCCATTCTCGGCGGAGGAGTGAGCGGACTGACCTCCGCCTATTTCTTGCAGAAATACCCATTTCTCCTCCTCGAGAAAGAGAGCCATTGGGGCGGGAATGCTTATCTGGAGGATTATCACGGCGAGGCCTATGCCACAGGATCCGCGTTTGAAATCGCCGGCGAGGCGGGCGACCAATTGGCCAGAGAAATCGGCTTGAAGCTGCTCCCGGTCAACTCTCCCGACGCCACCATTGTGAACGGAGTTCTGGTCGAGGACACCTGGCGGACGGGGCTGGACCAGCTTCCTTATCCTGCCGGTGTGCGCGAAAGCTTCAAGAAGTTCCGCGAAGCGATGCGCGGGATCGATATCGAGAAGCGGCGCGAGGAACTCGACAATGAACCGCTGACGAAGTACACGGCCGGCTACGCCCCGGAGCTGCAACAGTGGTGGGACTGCTATGGCCCATCGAACTGGGGAGCGCGCGCCGCGGATACTTCGGCGATGGTAGCCATCGAGGAGCTGCAGACCATTTCCGGGCAAGAGCCCGACCGCCGCGTGACTCTCCCCGGCGGGCTGGGCGCAATCACTAAGCGCTTGGCGGAAATTCTACTGCCGCGGCACCGCGAGCAAATGCGGGCCGGGGCCACGGTTGTGGCGGTCGAGCCGCAGAAGAACGAAGTCCACGTCACCTACGCGCTGCAGGGAAAGCTCGAGACGATTGCCGCCAAGGCGGTGATCATGGCCACTCCCAAGTTCATCACTTCACGGCTGGTGACGGGTCTGCCCGAAAGCCAGAGAGCGGCGATGCGCAAGATCCGCTATGTGCCTTATGCGGTAGCCAACTTGATTTTTGACCGGCCGGTGTACAGCAGCGGCTACGATACCTGGGCGCCGGGCAAGACATTCACGGATTTCATTGTGGCCGAGTGGGTGATTCGCAAGCAGCCCGGCTACCGGCAAAGACACAACATCCTGACGTTTTACACCCCGCTCCACGAAGCGGAACGCTCGCGCCTGCTCACCGAAGAGGGCTGCCGGGATTTGGCCGGCGCCGTGCTCCGCGATTTCCGGGGGCTGATGCCTGGGTTCAACGTTGATCCGATCGAAGTGCATATCTACCGGCGCGGCCACCCCATGTTCATGTCCACGCCGGGCACCTACACGCGCATCATTCCCGCAGCCAGGCAACCGATGGAGCGCATCTTCTTCGCGAACGCGGATTCCGAGGGTCCTGAATCGCTGACCTCCGGGGCGGTGACCTCCGCTCGCCGCGCGGTGGAATCGGTCGAGAAGCTCCTGGCAAGCCATCGCTCTGCGCAAATGAGCGTCGCGGAGACTTTCGCCGGCGCGCCCGAGAAACTCTGAACCGCAGGATTCGGGCCGAGGCCAGAGGCCCGACCTTGCTCGGAGAATCGCTCCGGCAACCATTGCCTGTGTATAAGGCTGAAGCCAACTATAAGATTTCATTTGGCGGTGGAGCAAAAATGTGCTATTTTATAGCTGCGTTTGTTGCTCTTGTAAAACCTTTAGATTCGTTTAAAGGGGCTGCAAGTTCACACTTGCAGCCTTTTTTGCTTTACGGCTGGGGGCGTTCAAGCAGCACCAAATAGCTTAAACACAGAAAAGGAAACACAGTGAAAGAACAAGGAACAGTGAAGTGGTTCAACGCCAGCAAGGGCTTTGGATTCATCCAGCGCCAGTCCGGCGAGGACGTCTTTGTGCACTTCTCCGCCATCCAGGCGGAGGGCTACAAGACGCTCAACGAGGGCCAGGCGGTTGAATTCGAGGTCCGCAAGGGCCCCAAGGGCTTGCAGGCCGAGAACGTCACCAGTCTCTAGTCCGTTAGGGCGAGCCGGGAAATTCCCGGCTCGCCCTCATTCACGCGTCAGGCCTTAGCGAGTTTCGACCGAGGTTGCAGGCGGATCGGTTTTCCTCACTCGAAAGGGAGGGTCCTGTGAAGGCTGTCCAACAGGGTCTGTACATCCGGCACTTTCAGTATGGTTTGGGTGTAGTCACCGAGTCAGATACGGAACGCACCACGATTGACTTCGATCTTCACGGAATCAAGAAATTTGTCACCAGCCTGATGGTGGTCGATCCGGCCGAGGGAACGCCTCCGAAACGCCGGCGCGGAAAGCGCGCCAAGAAAAGCGTCGCCACACCCGCTCCCTTGGTCACTGCAGGCGCTCGATGAGCAACAGCGTTATCGTCCAGTATAATGGGTTTGAGGCCAAGGCGCTCGTCCGGGAGTATAGCTTCCTCGTGCGGGAGGCCTCGAGCGAACCGCGCGAATTCACACTGACAATTGTGAACGAGGCGTTCGATTCCCACCGTGTGCGCTATCAAGACGCTCCCGATATCTGCTCGCTCAAGCTTCACCGTGAGCTGGCGGTTTACGCAAGCCATCCCCCAGAAACACACTACCGGATCAGCGAAACGGAGCTGGACGACTACCGCGACTCCCACTCAACCAAGACTGTGCGAAGCCTCTATCCGCCCAAGGCTGCGCGTGAGTTCTAGCTGGGTTCCGGCGATTTTTGATGCTCACGTCGGAAAAATCCTGCTGGCCGGATGGAGCTAGAGGAGTGAGAGAAATCACACACCAGGAGCGAGCATGAGCCAGACTGCCATTCCTGCGATTGCGGAGATACGGCCCTGGGAACAGCCCTTTTGGAGACCTGCCCCGGGAAAAGCGGGGGTTCTGGCATATTTTGTATTGATACACGCACTGGCGCTGATCGGGCTGGTTCTATTTCCGCTGCCCAGCTTAAAGGTCCTGAGCCTAACTCTACTTCTTGCGGCTCTCGGTGGATTCGGCACAACGGTCTGTTATCACCGGATGCTGGCGCACCGCACCGTTAAGCTGAACAAGATCATCGAGCACCTGCTGGTTTTCTGGGCCATGTTCAACGGCTCAGGATCTCCGGCAAGTTGGGTCGCTTACCACCGGCTTCATCACTCGCATGCCGATACGCCCGAGGATATCTCCAGCCCCAAGCACGGGGGTTTCTGGTGGGCGCACTTGCGCTGGATCTACCAGTCACCTCGCGCGGACAGGCAGAGGTGGTGTCCGGAGCTGAATCGGGGGGCGTACAAGGTCTGGACCTATGTGGAAGTTCCCGTACTTTTGCTCTCTCTCTTCTGCGGCCTCGCGCTCGGCTGGCAGGGCTTTTTCTGGATGGGCGCCATCCGTCTGGTCTATTCGCTGCACGGGCAGTGTTTGGTGAACAGTCTCACGCACCTGGGTCACTCCGAAGCAGGAGACTCCAGCAGAAACGTCTGGTGGCTGGGGCCGTTGCAACTGACGGCCTGGGGCGAGAACTGGCACAGGAACCACCACTCCAACGCCGGTTCGGCGCGCCTCGGGCTACGCTGGTGGCAGCCCGATATTGGGTGGTACTTCATTTACGCCCTGGAAGCGGTCGGCCTGGCCCGCAACGTCAAACGACCCCGGGCGCGATGAGCACCGGCCCCGCAGGGATCTGACCATCTCGAGGTTTCCCCCACACATTACCGTGCACTATTGCCCCCGATGCGCGCCTGGGCGGCCCGATCACTTCGCTCGGACAGGCGTACCGTCCGGATTCAGCACCAAATCGCGTAACTTGGTCCCCTTGAAGCTGATCTCGTACACGAGAGTACTGCCGCGCGTCACTTTTTCGCACTTCGAGATGACAGCCCGGGGATGATGTCGCTTGATGGCGGCGATAACTTTCTCGGGTAGCGCGGATTGGTCCACTTCCTCTTCGACCTCGACCACGCTGCCGTCCGGAGTGTAGAGAATGTCTCGACGGCGGCCCTGGTCAACGCTCTCCACCTCGTAGACGGTTTGCCCATCCTTGCGTTCCTTCGCCGACTTCTTGATCGTCGCGTTGGGATAGGCCTTGTGAAACGCAGTCGAAACTGCGGCCGGCAGTGCCTGTTTGTTATTTTTGTCAGCTTTCTGTCCGAGCGCGAGCGTGCCCAAACACAACCCAACTAGAAAAACCAGCGCGGAGAGCGAGAGACGCTTCATGAGGCCTCCTGTACTCAGCAGTTGAGGATAGTCAACGACTCAGGTGGATGCAAGCTGGCCGATGACCCGGCGGCGGCCCGAGATGGACTGCGGCGCAGCATCGCACGCGAGGTGCGCCCCCTGGTTGTTTCCGCTCTGCGTTCCCGGGCCTGAAATTAGGATGTGCGGCGAATCAACCTCACGCCGGGGGGTGGCCGCCACACGCCAAGCGCCGCAAGAGTGTCCAAGAGCGAGATGAGGCGAGCGAGCAGGTCTAAAAGAAGATTGCTCGGAACGGGGCAGATGGCGTGCGTCGCGCGGGGCTTGCGAGCGCGTCCCGGCGCAGGACCTGCGCTGCCCTGGGCTGGGACACATCCCGCCGAGATGGCCTGCTAATCACTTCTGCTCAGGCTGCACTAAAACAGAGTCATCCAGGCGAACACTGCGCCGCAGGCGACCGCCAGAACAATTACCGTCGACAATTCGAGTCGTTCCGCAATTCTGCTGAACATGAGTCGGCTCCTTCACCCTTAGCCGTAAATCATGAGCCGCGTTCCCCACAGGGTCTATGGACAGAAGGCGTCAGATTTTTCGGTACCCGGGTTGTAGTACCGGCTCACTTCGGCCCGAATTTTTCGTTATTCCCGCGAGTGAGAAGGCGTGCTGGACCGTGCTAAGGGTGTATGCTGAGCGCCGTCCATCCTGGTCTTGCCCTCGTTGCACGGGATGAGCAGGTCGGAAACCGCAAACAAAACGGATTCGAGAGGAGGAGGCTGATGTCAGCAGAGAATCGCTCGCGCAGGTTCAGGTATCGGGCACTTGCGCTCCTGACTGTGGGTTTGCTTGCTGCGGGGCTTGCAACTACAGGTGGCATTGCGCTCGGACAGCCGCAGCAGCAGAGGCCCGAGGGCTTGCCGGATCTGGTCCCGGCGCTGAAAGCGGTGCCCGGCTGCCTGGGCGTCGAGACAGCGAGAACATCAAGCGGAAAGCGCGTCATCTTCGCCTGGTTTGAGGATAAGAAGGCCGTGCTGCGATGGTATTACAGCGATACGCACCAAGGCGTGATGAACTCGGTTTTCCCCAATCGGCCGAGGCGCGAGCCGCTTGAGGGTGTGCCCGACGACATCGGACCCATCCTGGCCATCGCGTCCATCACCATGGCAGACAAGCCTCAATTTGAGGGCGTGTCCATGCCCCTCTCGCAAATCTCCATCGAGCTGTACAAGCCCGTCGCCGGCGGGCTGTTTCTTGGCAGCCGGTTCGCTCCCGAGAGTCTCAAGGTGCCTGGGATGAGAGATTACACGCCGAAGAAGGAAACCAAGTAAACGTGTGGCGTTCGCGGCGGAGCGGATTCGCCGGGCGCTAGGCGGCGCCGAATTTCTTGAACCAGTCCTGTAGCCGCTTCCAGGCGTCCTCAGCTGCGTCGGGGCGATAGCTCGGGCGGTAGTCGGCGTGGAACCCGTGCGGGGCATCGGGATAGACGATGATCTCCGAGGGGCTGTTCGCAGCCTTGAGCGCCTGGCGCATGCGCTCGACGGTATCGAGCGGGATGCCCGGGTCTTGCCCGCCGTAGAGGCCCAGCACCGGAGCCTTAAGTTCGGCGACCAGATCGATGGGATGCTTCGGCTGAAGCTCGCTCGGCTGGCCCACCAGGCCGCCGTACCACGCCGCTCCCGCTTTCAGCTTGGGATTGTGCGCGGCGTAGAGCCACACAATCCTTCCGCCCCAACAGAACCCGGTGATCCCGAGCTTGGCGGTGTTGCCCTTGCCGGAGTTCTGCGCCCACTCCGAAGTCGCGTCGAGGTCGGACATCACCTGCGCGTCGGGCACTTTGGCGACAATGGGAAGAATGTCCTTGATCGCGGCCAGCTTGGAAACGTGGCCCTGGCGCGCGTAGAGTTCCGGGGCGACGGCGAAGCGGCCGAGCTTGGCGAAGCGGCGGCAGATGTCACGGATGTGTTCGTGCACGCCAAAAATTTCCTGCACCACCAGGACAACGGGAAAGGGTCCGCCCGCGGCAGGCATGGCGCGATAGCCGGGGAGCTCGCCTCCGGCGACGGGAATTTTGACCTCGCCCGCGACCAGTCCGCGGGTATCGGTGGTGATGGTTTGCGCCGCGACCGGCTGCACGGCCAAGGCGAAGCCCGCGGCCAGCGAGGTCACCACGAATTCGCGGCGCGTGAATTCCGTTTTGGGCAGCAAGCTCACTGTATCTTCGCGCATCGTGGGTCTCCGCTCGATGGCGCAGGGAATTCGCTACATGCGGGCGGCGGCGGCTTCGCGCACGGCGCGCACGGCGTCCATGTACTCGCGGACGCGCTTTTCGTCCACCGGGTTCTGCATGACGTTGTCTTTTTTCAGGCTCGAGCCGACGATCACCCCGTCGGCGTACTGAAGAAACGCGCCGATGTTCTCGCGGTTGCTGCCGCTGCCGACCAGGATCGGCCGGGTGGCCAGGCTCCTCGCTTCACGGACTTTTTCGACGTCGGGCGCGCTGCCGGTCATGCGCCCAGTGACGATCAGGGCGTCGGCGCCGTAGAACTCGGTCCACTCGATGTGCGTGGCCAGGCCGAGGCCGGGAAACGCGACCGAGTGCTTCTTGTCCACGTCGGCGAAGATGTGAATGTCTTCGGCGCAAAGCTCCTTGCGCTTACGCATCAGGTCGGCGGCGCAGCCGTGGTCGAGCTCGCCGGTATCCCACAGCCGCGAGCCGGTCAGGATGCACACGCGGATGAACCGGGCGCGCGCGGCCACGGCGATGGACAGGCAGACGATCCCGCCGTTGTGGATGACGTTGATGCCCACGGGCAGGGGAAAGCTCTTCACCACTTCGGCGGCGGCGACGGCCTGCGCCGTCATGGCCTCGGGCTTGACCTCGTTGCCGACGTAGTAGGGCAAGTCCCACATATTCTCGACGGCCAAGCCATCCACGCCGCCGCGGACCAGCGCTTCGGCGTCGCGCAGGGCGTTGTCAATGATCGTCTGCATGCCGTAGCCGGAATAGCCCGGCGCTCCCGGCAAGGGCCACAAATGCACCATGCCGATCACCGGCTTGGGTACACCAAACAGGTCGGCCAAGGACTTCAGCCGCGGGCGGTCCATCTCTTGCTTCCACTCAGGCGCTGGCTTCATTCCATCCCCCTGAAGAATGCTCGGTGTCTTCCATGCCCGCTGCGCGGCTCAAGTGGTCGAGCAGACGAACGCGAACGGTCTCCCATCCGGCGTCGAAGCGGCCGCAGCGCAGCAGGTGTACGATTTGTTGCGGCGCGGGCATGTTTTCGCCGGCTCCCACCACACACGCAGCGGCGGCTCCGGCGGCATTGGCCAGAAGCGCAGCTTCCCGCCGCGGCCACCCGCGCAGGCGGGCGCAGAGAAACGCAGCCGCGAAAGCGTCGCCCGCGCCGGTGCTGTCGGTGGCCGGCACGGCAAACGGCGGTGCCTCGCAGAGCGCGCCGCTCTCGCGGACCAGACACCCCTTCTCGCCCAGCTTCAGCACGACCTCCTGCGCTCCCGATCGCTCCAGCGCCTGGAAGGCGCTGCCGGCGTCGCGCTGGCCGGTGAGCGTCGCGGCTTCCTCCAAACCGGCGAAGAGAATATCCACTTTCCCGGCCACTTGCAAAATCTTCCGCGGGATTTGCCGGCTCGGGGCCATGCCCACGTCGAGCGAAACCCGCCGGCCACGGCATCGAGCCTCTGCAATCAGTTTTCCGGCGAATTCCTCCACCGACGGGCTCAGGAAATTGTAGCCCATCAGGTGCGCCGCCTCCGCGCCCTGGAGCACAGGCGCAGCGTCAGCCGGTGCGTGCAGCTCGGCATTGGCGCCGCGGCTGCCGAAGAAGGTGCGCTGTCCGTCCGGGCTGACGGTGATGAACATCAGGCCGGTCATGGCGCGGTCGCTGCGCTCGACGTGCGAGACATCCACCTGCGCGCTGCGCAACCAGCCCAGCGCAAGATCGCCGAAGGCGTCGCGCCCCACAGCTCCCGCGAGCCGCGCCGTTGCTCCCCAGCGGGCCAGAGCCACGGCGGTATTGGCGCCGACTCCGCCGAGGTGTAGTTCGAGTTGCGGCGCCAGACAATCCTCGCCCGGGGCAGGAAACTTCTCGATCCGCGCCAGGATGTCCATATTGATGTCGCCGAGCACAACGACAGACGGCGCGCGTGGTCCGGGGGAGCCCATGGAGCGGGGATTGTAGCATCCCGATAGGGCGCTTGCGGCCGGCAGCGCGCCCGTGCTCCGCTGGTAGCGAAGCGAGGAAGCGACAGACACGACCCTGCGCCGCCCTGGGGGACCCCCCCTATATTTTTGTAAGAGTGGAATCCAAAGGACTTTAAGTGCAATGAATTTGTATCAGTGGATTCTAAAAGAGTTGCGGGCGCGTTTTTCGTATCAATGCATTCTAAAAGACTTATGCGCTTGAGCGCAGAACCGGCCGGACTGAAGTTACGGTCGGCCCGTGGGAGAACGGGATTGGCAAATGCAGACATAATTCCTTGTGGAGAAATGTGGAGCAAGGATCAAAAGCTCCTCGCGCCTCCCGCTAACCCGTCCGGGACGCACAAACCGCGCCGGAGTCCGAAAGCCGGACCGGGACGCATACCCCGCGATTTGCGATTCAGGCTAACACGAATTGCGGTGAGCGATTGCGCGTTTGGCGCATTTTTTTTGGGAGGAAGGGAGAGCGTTCGAAGAGGGCGGCGCACGTCGCCCAGGATGATTTCGCGGGTCTGGGCTAAACCATCTTGCCGATCGGCTGAGGGGAAGACCTCATCACGGCGGCCGCCATCGAAGCGCTTCCTAGCGGCTGGCAGCCACCGGAGCGCGTGTTGTGTGGCGGGCGAGTCTAAGCGGGTGGAAGGAATTATCCACAGATATAATACGTTTAGGTTGACTTCTCTCTTCCGGAAGTATAAGTCGTTCGCAAATTGCCTGCTGAGGAGGGGGTGCATGCAATCCTCGAAGCCTATTTTCCTGCTTGCCTTCGTTTTCTTCGTCTCCACCGCTGTCCACGCCCAACAGCCGCCGACAGCTCCGCCAGCGGTGCGCGATCCAGCGGCGGTGGCAGCCATACAGCGTGCCTTGGCGGCATTGGGAGGGAGTGGTGTACTCGGTCAGGTGCGCGATTGCGTCGCACACGGGAATATTCAAGTTTCGGAGGGCAGCGCATTGACGGGTGGAAGCTTCGTGTGGAAAACCGCCGGTACCGAATTCCGGTATGAGACTCCCTCGCCCGCAGGAATACATGTTTTCGCCAGTGGCCACGGACGCGCTGCCACCCTGCAAAATGGCGTGATAGAAAGCAAAGGCCGACACGTGAGGTTAGCGGCGTTTCCTCCTCACCTCCCTGGGGTCTTGCTGCTCAACGTGCTCTCTGATGCCCAGTCGAGACTCACCTATGTGGGAACGGGCCTTGTAGGCACAACTCCTGCGGTGCGCGTAAGGACCAGCGTGGGTGCAGACGCGCTGACCGCGGCTATAACCCTGCAGGAGTGGTTGCTTGATTCGTCGACTGGCCTGCCCCTTCGAGTGGAATTCCAATTGTTTGACAGCGCCAACCGGCGGTTTTCGATGAAGGCTGCATTCGAGTTTTCCAACTTCCGGGCGGTTTCCGGAGTTCTCGTTCCGTTCCGAATCGCCACCTTTCACAATCGGGAGCTGAATGGGGTGGCATCCCTGAGTTCCGTGGCGTTCAACACCGGGCTTAACGCGTCCGAGTTTGACCTGGCCCCAGGAGGTGCAAAGTGAAGGGTCTTGCGTGGCCGCTGTGCGCAATTCTCGCATGCTGTACGCTCCTTGTGCTGAGCATGGATGCTCAAATACAACCCAATCTGGAGCAGGGTCTGAAACCCTACGGCTCCTATCAGGGTGGAAACATCGATTCGGTTAGTCTGACGAACGGCAACCTGAACCTGCATGTGCCGCTAGTGTCTTATCCTCAGCGCGGTGGCAAACTGTCGCTCAGCTTTTCTCTCCGCTACAACAATAAGGGCTGGACTTCTGTCTGTGCGGACTACGGTTTCGGGATTTTTTGTCGGTGGGATTGGGGCGGAGCAGGTGTTGAAATCGTCCGAGACCAGACGCTTGGAATCCAGGACAACAGCGCCTGGTTTCCGCTCACACGCGATCCCAGCGTCGAGCACTACGTATCGATCGTGTACGCGGTTACTTCTGATGGTGGTATGCACTTATTCGGAGATGCTGGTGAGAGCTTAGACGCGTCCGGAATTCAGTCGTGGGGTGTTCCAGGCACAGGTTGGGGCGTAACTGACCGCGCAGGAGTCCGCCACACGATCGCGCTCGTGGGAAGCCAAGGTGCCCCTGTAAGCAGCGAAGACCCTAATGGAAACAAAATCAGCGTGAGTTCTTCAGGTTGGACGGACACGTTGGGCAGAGTCATTCCCGGATCGGCTCCGACCGCGAATGAAGCCTTCAGCCATGTCTATTATGAATCGATCCTTCCGGGCGTACCCTGGAGCGACCTTTCACCATGCCCCGGTGCTGCTTTCGCCAGAATCTGGAATTTGCCGGGGCCCAATGGCGGGGCCGCACCCATTGTTTTGTGCTACGCGGACTTCGCCCTCTCTACGAATTTTCAGATCAAAGATTACGCGGAAGCCACACCGTTCTGGAACCGTATGTTGTCGGCCGTCGTGTTGCCAGACGGAACGAACTGGTCCTTCAACTACAACTCATACGGAGACCTGAGCAGCATCACCCTGCCAACGGGCGGAATTATTTCTTATACCTGGGCATCCTCATCGAATTGGGGTACTTGGAAAGGCGTGGGCCCCCCGGCCAGCCGCGTCGTGGCGACTCGCAGCGCCGACCCCAATGACGGTTCTGCTCCCAAAACGTGGACCTATCAATACCCGGTAACCATGGCTTCAGGAAACGTGACATACAATACTTTCGTTACGGACCCGGCGGGAAACAGCAACGTGCACACCATAAAGTCTCCCCTCCCTCCCAACTCTGCTTCGCTCTATGTCACAAGGTCGCAGTACTACCAGGGCTCGTATACGAACGGAACGCTGCTCAAGACGGTCAACACAGAGTATTCGGCGGACAATAATCCTTACTCCCACTATACGGGCGTAGACACTCTCATCAACGTTGTTCCAATAAAGGTGACCACGATCTGGCCCAACGGGAAGGTAAGTCAGATTCAAAGGGTCTACGACGCGGGCCAGACTACCTCGATCTACTGGAACGTGACCGACAACTACCTGACGTATACTTTCAAGTACGGAAACGTCCTGCAAGAGAGTGAGTTTGATTACGGACAGAACACGCCAGGAGTTGTGGATCCTGCCTCGGTTTCGCCTGGACCGCTCTTGCGAAAAACAATTACCGCCTATCGCGGACTGGATGATGTGAACTATAAGAACTTCAATCTGCTCAACCTTGCCTCGTCGGTCACGGTCCAGAATGGTTCTGGGACACAGGTCGCACGCACGACTTATGACTACGACCAGCCATCAACGCTGTTTTCTTCAGGGATCACGACTCAGCATAACCTGAGCCCCGCCAACGGCACCTATCGTGGAAACGCTACATTAATTAGCCGCTGGCTAGGCGGTACAACTACCGCGACTTCCACGTGTCCCGTCTCCGTCAACAATGGCTATGTCGCAACGAACCTGACGTATTTCGACACCGGGACTCTGAAAACATCGAGCGACCCGTGCGGCCATACAACGACCTTCAGCTACTCCTCCACGTTTTTCGGGGCCTATGTCACCCAGACCCAGCTCCCAGACACGAACGCGCCCAATTTGGCGCACCACGTGACTAGCGGGAACTATGATTTCAACAGCGGTCTTCTGAATAGCTCCATCGACGAAAATGGCCTGACCACCACCTTTGCCTACGACAACATGTTCCGGCTGATCCAGATGAACTCCCCAGATGGCGGGCAGACCTCGTTTGCGTATGCTGTCACGGCGCCGTTTAAGGTCACCGCGACCAGGAAAGTCAGCGCGACCCAAAACCTTGTGCGGACGGCTGTCCTAGATGGGCTCGCTCGTGTGAAGCAAACCCAGCTCAATTCGGATCCACAAGGCGCGGTCTATATGGATGCGACGTACGACGGGCTGGGGCGCAAGGCCACCGTCAGCAACCCCTATCGCTCGACTGCGGACCTGACTTACGGAATCACCAGCCTTACTTACGATGCTCTGGGCCGCACCGCAAAGGTGATTCCGCCCGACGGCACGGTGCCATCGAACAACCTGACCACCGTTTATTCCGACAACTGCACGACAGTCGCTGACCAGGCGGGAAAGAAGCGCAAGAGCTGCGTGGATGGCCTGGGGCGGCTCATCGCTGTTTGGGAGCCGGATGCGGCGGGGAGCCTGGTGTACGAAACTGACTACCAGTACGACACTCTGGATAATCTGACCCGGGTGGACCAGAAGGGGAACACTGCGGACTCGACGCAATGGCGGACGCGGACGTTTACCTACAACTCGCTCTCGCAGCTCCTCACCGCCACCAATCCCGAGTCCGGCACGATCTCCTACACCTATGATGCCGACGGCAACCTGCTCACCAAGGCAGACGCCCGCTCAATCACCAGCACGTTCGGCTACGACCCGCTCCATCGGCTGACCGGGAAGACCTACTCAAACGCCGATCCTGCAATCAGCTATTTCTACGACCAGGCCAGCTACAACGGCCTAACCATTGCCAACCGCATCGGGCGGCGGACAGGAATGAGCGATGCGGCAGGCGCGGAGGCGTGGAGCTACGATGCCATGGGGCGAGTTCTCACTGGCCGGCGCACGACGAACGGGCTCAGCAAGAACACAAGCTATACTTACAACCTGGATGGGTCCGTGGGCACAGTGACGTACCCCAGCGGGCGGGTGATCGCCTATAGCTACAATGCTGCGGCGCGACCACTTTCCGCTGTGGACTCCGCCAATGCCATCAATTATGCGCTGAGCGCGAGTTACGCGCCGCAGGGAGCGTTGTCCAGCCTTCTGCTGGGGCAGAGCGGAACCTTCGGCGGAATCAACCTGAACCAGTCGTTCAATTCACGCCTGCAACCCCTGAACATCCGGGCGTGGTCCACCAGCGGCACGGTGCTGGATTTGAGCTATGGGTTTAACCTCGGCACGGCGAACAACGGCAACGTGGCCTCAGTCGCGAACAATCGGAACCACAATCGGGACCAATCCTATACCTACGACCAACTGAATCGCGTTGCGACGGCGCAGACCGCGGCCACCTCGGGCTCCGATTGCTGGGGTCTCAGCTTTGGCTACGACGTGTGGGCCAACCTGCTGTCGGAAACGGTGACCAAGTGCAGCGCGCCGATGCTCAGCTTGGGCGTCAACACGCAAAACAGGATCACGAATACCGGCTTTTCCTACGATGTGGCCGGAAATATGGTCAGTGATGGCAGCTTGAGCTATGCTTGGGACGCGGAATCGCGAATGAAAGCGGGCGCCGGGGTCAATTACACGTACGACGGGGACGGCAAGCGGGTGCAGAAGAGCACCGGGAAGCTCTACTGGTACGGCCTGAGTAGTGATCCTCTCGCAGAGTCCAACGCGACCGGCAACATTACCGACGAATACGTTTTCTTCGGCGGGAAGAGAATTGCGCGGAGCAATTCGACCAGCGGCGTCACCTACTACTTCTCCGACCACCTGGGCTCATCCCGCGTGGTGACCAGCGCGACAGGCGCGATCCTCGATGACTCGGACTTCTATCCCTTCGGGGGCGAGCGGCCCGTCGTCTCCTCCAGCGGCAACAATTACAAGTTCAACGGCAAAGAACGCGATTCCGAGTCGGGCCTCGACTATTTCGGAGCCAGATACTACAGCTCGGCAGCCGCTCGCTTCAGTTCGGCTGACGAGGCGCCACCAAACCTGTTTAATCCGCAGTCTTTGAACAGGTACGCGTACGCCCTAGACAATCCTCTAGCCTTTGTCGACCCTGACGGAAATTTTGCATTCCATATCCACGTTGAGCTCACGACAACAGTCCTCGCCAAAGAAGGATACAGTGGGGACGTCGCTCGTGCTGTGGCGAAGTCTAACGCGCAGGTGGACGTTTGTTGCAACGACAGGGGGCACGCCTTCATGCACTCGCAGACCGGCCCGGGTGAGACAGTAGAACAGGCAAAGGCCCAGCAAGCAGGCTTTGTGGAAGCCAGCTTGGACCTTGGTGCTGCGGCGGTGCTGAGCGGAGACGTCAAGTCCGCAGAAATAAGCCTCGGCCAGGCGCTCCACGCTGTTCAGGATGAGAAGCACGACTTCATCGAGTTCGACAAACATACGGGGAATCCCGGCAATGATCGTAAGACCCCTGAAGGCAGGTTTCAGGAGAAGACAGATTTCAACCCTACGCAGCAACAGCTTGCCCGGGCTGCTCAAAGGACAATAGAAACGGTCCAGAGGTTTGAGGACAAAATCAGAAACCTTGGTCGCAAACAAGGGCTCTCTAAGGATGAGGTCGAAGGGCGGATCGCGGAGCTCAAGGCGGGAAAGCGTAAGAGGCGAAATCCCGACGCACACCCACCTGGCGGGGTGTACTTGCAGGACCTGCCTCTACTGGTCCCTTACTAAACTGAAGGTGGGTTGCAACCCCATGCGCAGCAAGGTTAAGACTGCTGTTATTCTGGTGGTCGCTCTGGCAGCTTTGGGCATTTTCGTTCACGGGCAAGGTTTGCCCACGGAGAGTCAGCTTGATGAGAATTACCACCGCCTGGCGCGTCTGTCCTACAAAATTACTACTAAGGGTACGGTAGAGGCGGACGAAAAGGAATCGCGCCGGATTAGAGACTACTTTGTTTCAACCGGTGACCCAGGAGGGCGATTTTTGATCCAGAAGCTTCAGCAAATCATTGCAGAGGAGCTTGATTTCCTGAAAGGAAGGCAAGGCGATACCACGGCCATTGTAGCTTACGCAGAGCACTTGCGCGAGCGGGGCAAGACGCCGTTATTAAAGTACGATGTCTGTTGGATTCTGGCGGACGCGTTTCCCAAGTTGAGCGCGGACCTGCAACAGGCCACGCTCAAAGCCATCGTTTCCTCCTATACGCCTTCGACCTACTTCCGCGAGGATATTGGCGGGCTGAATCACGCCTTGATTCGCACTGGGCCCCAAGCGGTTCCTTATCTGCTCGAGTTGGCTAGCCACAGGAATGAGTTGGCGCGTTGCAGCGTCTCTGACGTTCTAAACTCTCTCGGGCAGGAACTCATAGCTTCGGGCAAGGCACGGGCAGAGAATCGTGACCCGCCACACTTGGATTGCCACGCCAGTCCAGAGCAGAGGCAATCGGCCCTGAGGGACTGGGGGCGGTGGTGGCAAGACTGCGGAAAGCAGCTAACCTTTCCCGTTATCCCGAGTTTTTTTGATCTCGATGGTTCTGGCGAGGAAAGGCCACGCTAGGCTGGAAAGCGCGACCGCAAGAGTTAGCAGTGCGAATGCGCGGGCGCTGCACGCCTTGAGCCCGATTAACACTACCCAGGACAACCCCGCGAACCGTTGCGTGTGTGTGGCTGACCTGCGCCCTTTTTTTCGTCCAGATCATGATGTGACTTTCTAGGGTTGACGTGCCCGGTGTTTGGGTCAGCGTGGAATTCTTCTGATTGGGCAGCCACCCGACTCAGCGCGATCCTGCAGGGTTAATTTCTTCGAGTGCCATCTTTTCCAAGACGAAAAAACACGAAGAATGAGAAAACCCTGATAGCCACGTGGACGTACCATAGCCTGCGGCGTGCGAGGCGCGCTACTTCGCGCGGCGGCGGAGCACGCGGTCGAGGAGGCCGGGCGCGGGCTGGTCTTTTTTCTCCGCCGCTTGGAGCTGGAACAGGAGGTAGCGGGCCCGGCGATTCTCCGGGTCGAGCTCGAGGGCGCGCTCGAGATGCGGCCGCGCCCGCCAGGGCAGGCGCATCTCCTGGTAAAGGCCGGCCAGGTGGAAGTGCGCTGAGGCGTTCAGCGGGTCGAGCTCAAGTGCACGCTGGAAGTGCTCGACGGCTTCGCGGCGATACTGCGGCAGGGCGGCCAGGCTGCGCGCCAGCAGGGCGTGACATTTTGAGGAGTCCGGCTCGATTTCCACGGCCTTGCGCAGCCACACAATGGAAGCCGCATAGTTTTCCGCCCGCAGGAATTCCCGGGCCCTTTCCAGGCACTCCTGGGAGCTTTTCTGCATCTCGGTCTTGCTGAGGCCGAGCGTGTAGGCGCCCGAAGCGGCCAAACGCCGGTCATATTTCCGGCGCAGTTGGTCGTCGCTCAGCGTCTTGTAGGCCAGGGCGAAGGAGTCCATCAGGGATTGCAGCCGATGGTGCCATTCGCGGCGCGCCATGTGCCGGTCGGGATGGAACTTGCGCGCCAGCTCGTAAAAGCGGCGCTTGGTCTGCGCGCGCGGGGAGACAGCGGTCACGCCCAGGAGCTGGTAATAGGTGCCGGCTTCGGCGAGCGCGAGCATGCGCGTCATCTCGCGCTCGAATGCCGCCGGGTCGGACTCGACTTGCGGCGCAAACTGCCGCCAGTCCTCCGGCGGGCTGGCGATGCCCCAGACGTTTCCCGGGGTTTCGAACTCCACGCCCACCTGGTAGAGCCCCCGCAGGCGCCGCGAGCTTTGCACCCAGGCGACCCGCGCGCGCAGGCGCGACGCCGGCTGGCTGGGCTGCGGCCGGGGGATCTCCAGCGTGAGCCAGGAATCTTTGGTAAGGCGGTAACGGGAGAAGTACCGGCAGCCATGGCAGTTGATGGAAAGGGTCGCGGTGTGCTCCTCGACCCGCCGGCCGGCGGCATCCACGCCGGCGATGACCATGGGGACAGACTGAAGGAGGCGCGTGCTGCGGCGCTTGCGCATACCAAACTCGCCGGAAGCGGCCCACTCGGCCAAGTCTGCCTCCTCACTGACATTCCTAGAATAAGGGAGCCGCGGCGGTGCTGAGCAGGCGGAGCAGATCGGCCCTGCGAAACAGTTACTCCGCGGAAGTTTCCAGGCGGAAGAAAGAGCGCGCCCAAACAAAAAACCGGGCGTCCCGATAGGTCGGGACGCCCGGCGAAGAGTGGCTCGGCCTAGGCCCCGCTAGAACTTGTAGCTCAGGCCGAACTGGATCAGCCGGGCCTGAAGAGGGGTCGCGGTAATCGCCCCGAAAGTGGAGGGGCTGGCCACGTTGACGGCCGATGGGATATTGAATATCGGATGGTTGAAAATGTTGAAGAAGTCGGTGCGGAACTGAATCTGATGCCGCTCGGCGAAGCGGAACGTTTTGGCGATCGAAAAGTCCCAGTTCTGCTGGAACGGCCCGCGGAAGGCGTTCCGCGGGACATTGCCAAACAAGGTGATACCTGCGCCAGCGGAGTTGGGAGCAGTGAGCGCCGGGCTTACAAAGTTCGGGTTGAGGAAGTGCGCCAGGTTGTTCTGAAGCGGCCCGTTCGTGATAGCAATCTGTTGCACAGTGGTGGGCGTTCCAGGTGTACAGGTGGGACCAAATAAGGCGTTTTGAACGGCCCGGCAGACGAGAATCCCCGTTCCCAGCCGCACGTTGCCGAAGGCGCCGCCGCTCGAGCTGTCGGTGATGGAGAATGGTAGACCGTTCTGTAAGGTCACAATCCCGCTGACGGTCCATCCCTGGAATGCCTGACTGCCCCAGATGCCGCTCTTGGACACGGGGATGTCCCAGGAATAGCTGACGATGAGGCGGTGCGGCCGGTCGAAATCGCCCCGGGCGCGGTTCTGCCGAGGATTGGTCTGGTCGTTCAAGATTTGCGCGCCAAGCTGGCCGGTCCGGCTGGCGTTCAATTCGTCCGTGCTTTGCGAACCGCTCACGTTGTCAATCACCCGTGAGTAGGTGTAAGCCGCTTGGAAGTACAGACCGCCCTGGAAGCGATGCGAGACAGTGACCTGGCCAGAGTGATAGATCGACTGCCCGAACCGACCGATCAGCCGGGCACCCCTGGCGCGGTCGAGCCCCAGCACCTGCATTCGCAGGGGTTCGTTAGACGCCGTGTTGGTGGTGATGGTGTAAGTAGTGCCGCTGATGTCCGTCACGGTGATGGGGTTGGCGGGACTGGCGAGCCGAGCAAGGAAGGGAGCATAGATGCCCAAGCCGCCGACATAGTGCGAACCCACGTAGGCCAGTTCCACCCCCCAGCCGTGCCCGAGGTCGCGCTGGATGCTCAGGTTCCACTGTTCGGTGTAAGGCGGACGGGCATCCGGCGTGACGCTGGCGAAGGAGGCGGCGTTGATGGCGCAGTGGTTCGACTGAGCCGAAACCGGGACGCTCGATGGGGCATAGTTCAGACAGAATGTGCCAGAATTATCCACGAAGAGGGGTCTGACACCGGGAGTGTTTACGTTTGTCCCGCCAGTCAGCCCGGCAAATCTTGCCACCTCAGGGGTGTAAGCCGAGGCGATGGGCCCGGCGGGCGGCGCGCCAGGGAGCGGGTTCGCCAACTGTTGGGTGGGGGCGGTGGCACCCCGGTTGTCGATCGGCTGGACAAAGAACGGCGCCGCCAGTGAGCCCTGCAACAGGTTTTGGTTGGACAACCGCTGGTAGTACATGCCAAAGCCGCCGCGCACCACCCACTTCTGATTGCCGGCGAGGTCCCAGGCAAAACCAACGCGCGGCGCCACATTTTTCTTATACAAGCAGTCATTCACGGTGCAATCGGAGACACCGGGAGTCCCCTTGAAGCCGCCCAGGTTGAGGCTCTCGGCGAACAGGAAGGGGTTCACCGGAGGCTGGCGTTGCAGCCGCGCGGGGTCGTAGATCCCGCTGCGGAAGAATTTATCGTGGGCGAAGCCGAGCAGCTCCCAGCGCACGCCGAGGTTCACCGTGAGTCGAGGGGCAATGCGATAGTCGTCTTGAAAGAAAAAGGCGAAATCCGTATCCCGGAAGTAGCGCTGTGGGTCGCCAAACCCGGATTGCAGGCTGGTAATCCTGCCCTGGAGGAAGTTCGCGAACGGCGTGGTGTCTGCCGTGGAGCCGGTGCTATCAAAGCCCAGCGAACCACGAATGGCGAACTTGTTGGAGCGGTTCAACTGATACCGGCTGACCTCACCGCCGGCGCGCAGGGCGTGTTTGCCGACGATCAGCGACCAGGTATCGCCATAAAAGAAGGTGTTGGAAACGGTCGAGCGCTCGTCATTTACACCGGTCCCGACGACAAACAGCCCCGAGATGGTGAAGGCATACATCCCGGGCACGGTGGCGATATTGGGGCGAGTGGCGCCGATGTCGGCCAGGTTGACCAGATCGGTCGGAATATTCGGCTGGAAGAAGCGGTTATATCCAACCCGGAATTCGTTCGTCTGGCGGGAGCTGAACAAGTGGGTGTGGGTGATCGACAGGAACCGATTATTGAGATTCACACTCACCGGGAAGGCCAGGTCAGCGGCCGTGCCGAAGGGTTTATTCACCCCGCCGTTGGAATAGAAGAAACGTCCTGAGATCTTGTCCTTGTCGTGGCGGAAGGGCCGGTCGTAGCTGACGGTGAACTGATCGCCGGTGATCGGGGCGATGGCGGAGAAGGTGCAAAGGAATGTGCCATCCGGGCTGCTCGTGCCGGGCGACCCGGGGATAATCCCCCCGCACCCGGCTTGCCCCAGACGCGGAACCAGGAACGTGCCCCCGTACGTGCTTTTTCTGAGGTTTAGAATGTTCAGCGCAACGGGGTCAATCTGCGAGGGGGTCAACCCGTACCGCGGGGCCAGCAAGGCGGCAGAGGTCGTGCCGTCGGGATTGGTGGGGAAGTTCTGGATCTTCGGGCTCAGCGTTGAGCCGTTGGGATCGATGCCGTTACGCGCGCGTGCGCCGGTGTAATTGGCAAACCAAAAGCCGCCGATGCCCCACGCCGGGCCGCTGCCGCTGGCGCCAAAGACATTCTGCAAGAGCCGCCCCCGCGGTGAATTCGTGGAGTTGCGGAACCATTCGTTGGCGTTAAATACGTCATTGCGGTGCTGCCAAAAGACATCGCCGTGCAGCGCCTTGGTACCCGACTTCAGCACCAGCGCCACGGCGCCGCCGCCCTTGCTGCCCTGCGAGGCGTCAAAGAGGGAGGTGGCGACTTTGAACTCCTCGATGGCGCTGGGGCTCGGCAGCGGCACGTTATCGAAGTGGGCCAAGTTGAAGTCGTTGACGTTGATCCCCTCGAGCGCGACGCTGTTGTTGCTGGTGCGCTGCCCGTTCACCACAATGTCCACGTTCCCGCGGCCGGCGCTGCGCACGTCAATGGGTTCGCTGGAGGCTCCGGGAGAAAGCGTGAGCAGGAATTGGGCGAAGCCAGGGGCAGGCTGGTCAAAGTGTGCGGGTCCACGGGCTGCCCGGTGGTCGCGTTCACGGTGTTGATCATGGTGGCGGTGGCCGCGACCACGACGGTTTCCTTGACGTCGCCCAGCTCGAGCGTGATGTCGTGCCGCGTGACTTCGGTGATGCGCACCGCCACGCCCGTCCCGGTGTATTTCTTGAATCCGCTCACCGCGACGACGACGCGGTAGCTGCCGGGCGGCAACAGCGCGACGGTGAAACTGCCATCGTTGTCGGTTTTCACGCTGCGCACGAGCGTGCCGGTTCGCTCGCTGTAGATTTCCACGGTGGCGCCGGGGATCGCCGCGCCCTTGGAGTCCTTCAAGACTCCGGTCATGCCCCCGGTTTCTGCGCCCTGCGGGAATGCCGCGGTCGCAGATAACAACAGCGCCACAACAACGCTTGCCAGCAAGCCTATCGCGTTTCGCTTAGTCACGGTCGTCCTCCACCTCTTGGGAATGCCCCCCATGGGCTAGAGCCCAGCGCCTTCCTGCTGCGGAGGCAGCAGGAGCAAAAGCAGAATTTCGAGCCCCGGGGGGCCCAGCAACCAGTTTTAGAATCTTGGATAAACCCCACCACCCAAGTTAATGGGCGGATACTGAGCCAGTTGAAGGGTAAATGTCAATTGCAAAATGAATGGCGGGCGAGGGGCAGCGGGTTAGGCACTCCTAAGGCGAGGGCGGCGCGTCGCGGCGCGAGGGCCCCGGGAGGGGCCCCTGCAAGAGAATTGTCACCGTGGCGAGGCCCCGGCCGACAGCAAGGCCGAGCGAGCCGGTGAGGAATTCGCGAAGGTCTAGCTGGCGGAGGAACTCGCTTGGAAGGTTGCGGGCCGGGTTTGCTTGGGCCAGGTGGCCAGCAGCATTACTTTGCCGTTGAACGGCGAGATGTGGATGTAAAAGACTTGCGAGTGGTTCTGCACCTCGTAGAAGTTTGGCCGGCGCGGATCCGGCTTGGCCGGCGCCCCACAGACCAAAAGTTCGCGCAGTATCTCCACCGTCTCCGCGGAATGGTGCCGCAGGTCTTCGATTTCAGCCTGTGGATTCAACCGCACGGCCATAACCCCTCGCTCTCCGGGCCCTGCAACTTCGCCTACTGTATGAAACGCATTTCAAACAGAAATGTTTCCGGAAATCTTCTCCGACGTTGCTCCCAGCAGGCCCCTCGCCAGAAGGCCGCGCAGCCTTCGCAGCGGAGCCGCCCAGGCGATTTCCCCCGAAACGCGCTCACCAAGGATTAGACGATTGTGCGACGAAAAGGTTGCGAGGGAATGTTCCGCGGGTGCCCGGTCGGCATGCGGGCAAGGGCAGCGGCTGCCATCGCAAGTCATCCCGCCGCGCCGCGCGCAGCTTGGCTTCAGTTCGCCAGCGACTCCTCGACCGCCGGCGAGGCCCTTTCTTTCCCGAACTCGCCTTCCCAGCGCGCAATCACCACGCTGGCCAGGCAGTTGCCGATCACGTTCACCGAAGTCCGCGCCATGTCCATCAGCGCGTCCACGCCGAGTAGGATGAAAATTGGCTCGGACGGCAGGTGGAATGACGCCGCCGTGCCCGCCAGGACGACCAGCATGGCCCGCGGCACGCCCGCCACGCCCTTGCTGGTGAGCATCAGCGTCAGCAGGATCACCAGTTGCTCGCCAAGGCTGAGGTGGATGCCGGCGGCCTGGGCCACGAAAACGGTGGCCAGCGACAGATAGAGCGTGCTGCCGTCCAGATTGAAGCTGTACCCGGTGGGGATGATGAACGCGACGATCTGCCGCGGCACGCCGATTGCTTCCATGGCCTCCATGGCCCGCGGCAACGCCGCTTCGGAGCTGGTGGTGGCGAAGGCGATAGAGGCGGGCTCGGCGACGGCGCGAAGGAATTTCCCGAGCGGCACGCGCGCCAGCAGCGCCACGGGCAGGAGCACGAGCAGCAGAAAGGCAAGCAACGCCACATAGAGCGTCACCAGCAGCTTGAACAGGTTGACCAATATGCCCATCCCGGTCTGCGCCATGGTTGAGGCGATGGCCGCGCCCACGGCGATGGGCGCGAACAGCATAACGATGTTGGTGAACTTGAACATCGTCTCCGCAAGGCTTTCGGCGAAGACGAGCATTGGCCGGCGCTTCGCCTCGTTGAGCAGCGAAAGCGCAATCGCAAACAAGATGCTGAACACCACCACCTGCAAGACTTGGCCCTCGGCCACGGATCGGGCGATGTTCTCCGGGAAGACGTGGAGGATGATGTCGCCGGCGGATTGCCGCGGCGCGGCGAGCGGCTGGGCCTGCGCCGCGGCCGGCAGCGAAACGCCCACGCCGGCCTTGCTGAGATTGATCGCCGCCAGGCCGATGAACAGCGCCAGCGTGGTGACCACCTCGAAATAGACCAGCGCCTTGATGCCCATCCGGCCGACTTTTTTCAAGTTGGCGTGCCCGGCGATGCCCACTACCAGCGTGCCGAACAGCAGCGGAGCGAGGATGGTCTTGATCAGCCGGAGGAAAATCGCGCTGAGAACGCGCAGGTGGACGGCAAAGCCCGGCCAGTCGTGGCCGATCTCCGCGCCCACCACCATGCTGACCAGGATGGCCACCGTCAGCGAGCGCCGCGCCAGCGCGTAGCCCACTAGGCCGAGGATGGCGAGCCAGCGCGCCGCCAGCAGCAGCGCCGCAGAGGGGTGCAGGACGCCGTGGCGCTGGCCCAGCCAAAGAACCGCCGCGAAGGTCGCGCCCACAAACAGCGCCGCGAGCGCGCTGCGCTTGAACCAGGATGGTGCGGCGCGGGTCAAGGGTGGACGAACCTTAAGCGCCTGCCGCGCTCAAGTCAATGGCGGCGAAGCGGATACGCCGGGAGGGCGAGGTCGAGTGGAGAGCGTCGAGCAGCAGCTTCCGCGGGGGAAGCGGCGCAGAAACTTAACACTCCATTAAGCGCAGTACAGTACAGATCTTACTAAATAGCGCATAGGGGAGCACCTTATCTCACATTAGTTTATAATCTGCTACTTGTGCGCGCTTGGGAGTATTGCCATAGTGCCCCTTCCTCGGGGCGGAAAATTGTGAGAAAACGCAGACGGACCAAGCTGGGTAGGGACAAGCGGCGGAAGCACCGGCATTGGCAGGTCACGGTCTATTACCACGACGGCGAGAAATTCGCCCGCGTGTACATTGACCGCGCCAAGGCGAAAAAATTCGCCGAGCGCCAGAAAAAGTCCCCGGTCGTCAAGGCGACGCGGGTCATGCAGGTCGACTAGCCCGCGCTCGCTCGCCGAGATGGATGTCACGTCACCGCACCGGAATCACGCGCCGGGGTGTCGAGCGGGGGCGGTGGCTGGAGCCCTTGTTCCCGCTGCGACCTCGTGATATAAATAAAATCAGGAAGCGCCGGGCGGCCGTAGTATAGGGGTAGTACGACAGCTTGCCAAGCTGTAGGCGGGGGTTCGAGTCCCCTCGGCCGCTCCATTCCTCCCAGGCTCTTTCCACTCTTGCCTATCCGTGTTCAACTGTGTTCACCTGTCCCGAGCAAGCTCGCGGGCCGAGGGCCCGCAGCGAGCCGAAGGATCTGTAGTTCGAAGACATGCTGGCCTACCTGTGCGGTCCGATTGAGTTCGCCTCCGACGGCGGCAAGATGTGGCGCCGCAAGCTGATGCCCTTCCTGCGCGACGCGCTCGGCCACCGCGTCTACGACCCCGCCGCGGACGAAAAGAAAAACCTGAGCGAGGAAGAGGTGCGGCACTTCCGCGAGTGGAAAAAAACGGATGTCGAGCACTTCCGCCGGGTGGTGCGCAAGATCATCCAGTTCGACCTGGACCTGATCGAAAACAAGGCCGACTACGTCATCTGTCATTGGAATGATGCGGCGGGGCAAAGCGGCGGCACACCGGCCGAGCTCACCGTGGCCCACCGCAAGGGCATTCCGGTGTATCTGGTGACCGAGCTTCCGCCGGAGCAAATTAGCGGGTGGATGCTGGCCTGCGCCGACCGCGTGTTCGCCTCCGTGGACGAGCTCAAGAAGTTCCTGCTCGAACGCTACGGCCGCGAACGCCAAGCCGACCTCTGGAGGGAGCAAAAATAGAGAAGAGTAACCGGAAGAACGGGCGCCGCGCAGCCACTGCGGGCGTGTTCTCGGTTCTCCCGTTTCTCTTTTCCGTTCATCGCTGATGCCAAAGATCCTCGTGGCCGTGGGGAGCACGCGGCGGCCGAAATTGAACGCCGTCTGGGAAGCCCTGACGGTCTTCGGCCCGCAGCTTGATCCCAGCGCCCAGTTCGAAGTGGTGGGCGTGGAAGTGGAAAGCGGCGTCGGGCACACGCCCACGACCCGCGCCGAGCTGATGGCTGGGGCGCGGCAGCGTGCCGAGGCGCTGGTGCGGTTGGGGCGCGAGCGCGGCGAGGACTGGCGCTACTTTGTCGGCCTGGAGGGCGGCCTCGAGGTGGTCAAGGAAAACAGCCGGCGGCTGGTGTTCCTGGAAAACTGGGCCTACGTCACCGACGGCTCCAGCCGCGGCGGCTACGGCCAGTCGGGAAGCATCCTGATCCCCGGGGCGCTCGCCGTCGAAGTGCTCGACCGCGGCGTCGAGCTGGCTGCGGCGATTGACGCCTACGCCGGCGGCCAGGGCATCCGCGACGCCCAGGGTGCCTGGGGAATTCTGACGCGCAACCTCATCACGCGGCAAGACGCATTCCGCGTCGCGGTGATCAACGCCTTCGCGCCATTCTTCAATCCCGGCGTTTACCGCGGCGAATGACTTCCCTTCCTTATATTAAAAACTGGAAACTGCCCTCCCGCCGCCGTCCGCTATCCCTTTTCCACAACGTCCTGTGCTAGGCTAAGCCGAGGAGGCCAGCGCGACCGTGGACATCGTCAAGGGCAACATGGGCTGGATCGAAGTGATTGTCGGGCCGATGTTTTCGGGCAAGAGCGAGGAGCTGATCCGCCGGCTGCGCCGCGCGGAGATTGCGCGCCAGCGGGTGCAGATCTTCAAGCCGGTGATTGATCAGCGGTACGCCAATAATGAAATTATCTCGCACTCCGGCCTGGGCATCGCCTCCGACAACGTGCGCACCGCCGCGGAGGTTTTGCAAAAAGTGGAAGCACGCACCGAGGTCGTCGGCATTGATGAAGCGCAGTTTCTGGGCGAGGAGCTGATCGAGGTGTGCACCAAGCTGGCGGACATGGGCAAGCGCGTGATTGTCACCGGACTGGACACCGATTTCCTGGGCCGGCCGTTCGAGCCCATACCGCGCCTGCTGGCCGTGGCTGAGGAGATTACCAAGCTGCTGGCCATCTGCGTGCGCTGCGGTAACCCCGCGGTGCACACGCAGCGACTCGTGGCGTCGGAGGAGTTGATCGTGGTCGGTGCCGGCGGGATGTATGAGGCGCGCTGCCGGCGCTGCTTCGAGCCGCAGCTCGCGCATGAGAAGATGGAAGCGGAGAAAAAGTCCACCGAGAAAGTCCGCGCCGCTTCAAATTAGTCTTCGCGTAGGTTTCCCCAGACAAGGACTCATTCGCTGCTAGGGGCGCCCGACAGGGCGGTCGCCCCTACCATTCTTGAGTGCGAGGGCTGGCTCCCGCTCTGTGCGCCGGCGGCAAGCCATCGCCCTCGGAACTCTCTACTTGCTGCGGGCAACGCGAGCGCGGATTTCGGCGGCGAGTGCGCGGTGCTCGGCGCAGCCGACCACCTCGAGCGACGGCGAGCCCGCAGTCGTGGTGTCCTCTGCCGCGCTTCGCAGCCCCTGGATTCGCTCCCCGCTGGCCAGCCACTCATCCTGAGGAAACAGCCCCGCGGCGCGCGCGCGTTCGACGGCTTGCACAGCCGGCCCGACCGCCGAAGAATCGTGGCACAGCATCACCATGTCGGCGCCCGCCTGGATGGAGGCGATGGCCGCCTCGCCGATGGCGTATCGCTTGCGGATGGCGCCCATGCCGAGGTCATCGGCAAGGATGGCGCCGCGGAAATTCATGCGCTCGCGCAGCGTTTCGGTCAACAGCTTGCGCGATAGCGACGCGGGCCGCCGGGGATCGATTTCGGGCAGGAGGATGTGCGCGGTCATGATCGCCGGCACGCCCGCTGCGACGGCCGCAGCGAAAGGCACAAGCTCCATCTCGTCGAGCCTGGCCGCGCTTCCGTGAAAGACGGGCAACTCCTCGTGCGGGTCCACCTGTGCGTCGCCATGCCCGGGAAAATGCTTGGCGCAGGGCAACACGCCGCCCTCCTGCCGCAGCCCGCGGAGGAAAGCTTGCCCCAGCCGGGCGACGTGATGCGGGCGGGAACCGAAGCTGCGTTTCGATGTGACCGGGCTCTCCGGATGCGCGTGCAAGTCGAGCACGGGAGCGAAGTTCAGGTTGACGCCCGCGGCGCGCAGCTCGATGCCCAACGCGCGCGCCATTCGTTCGACGAGCTCGGCGTCGTCGAGGAGTCCCAGTTCGGCCGCCGTGGGCCATTGCGTGAATGGCTCGGGCAGCGAGAATGGTCCGCCGGGCTCTGCGTCCATGCCCATCAGCACCGGCCGGCCGGCTGCCCGGCGGATTTCGCCGGTGAGCTCTCGCAGGCCCTCGAGGCTGGTAAAGTTGCGGGGGAAAATGGCCACGCCCGCCAGACCTTGCCCGAGAAGCGCGCCGAGCTCGTCAGGCAGAGATGTGCCCTCGAAGTCGAGCATGAATTTTGCCGCGACACTCGAATCGAGTTGCGAGCCTGCGCCCATTTGTTATGATTCGCGCCGATTGTAAGTTATACGGAGAGAGGGGAAAGGAAAAAGGAAAATAAAAAACAGCGAGGGCACGGAGGCAGGCGGCGGGCGGCGAGAAACGGTTTGAGGGGCAGGGCAACGGAAGCGCGACCGAGGGAGTGAATTTGAGAATCGAAGCGCGTGCGCCAACACGGATTGACCTGGCGGGCGGAACGTTGGATATCTGGCCGCTCTACCTGTTTCACGAGGGCGCGGTCACGGTGAACTGCGCGATCAGCCGCTATGCCTCGTGCGCAATCGAAACGCGCCGCGGCGGGCGCATCGTCTTGACCTCCCGCGACACGCGCCGCTCGGAATCATTCGCCTCGCTGGGGGCGCTCGAGCGCGCCGGTCGATATCGCCTGCCCTTGCTTGCGCACCTGGTGCGGCTGTTCCGTCCGCGCACCGGGTTCGCGCTCACCACCGACTCCGAGGCGCCCGCGGGCGCGGGCATCGGCGGCTCAAGTGCTATGGCCGTAGCCATATGCGCCGCGCTCGACCGCCTGACCGGCGCCGGCCTCAGCCGCGAAGACTGGATCCACATCAGCCGGGACGCCGAGGCGATGGTGATTCGGGTGCCCACCGGCACGCAGGACCATTATCCGCCCGCTTTCGGCGGGGCCAGCGCCATTCATCTGCTCGCAGGCGGCGAGCGCCGCGAAGCGCTGCGCGTGAACCTCAACGAGCTCGAGCGCCGGCTGGTGCTCTGCTACACGGGCAAGCCGCGGCAGTCGGGCATCAACAATTGGGAGGTGTTCCAGCGGCACATCAACGGCGACCGCCGCGTCTGGCGCAACCTCGAGCAGATCACCGCCATCGCCCAAGGCGTGCGCGCGGCGCTCAAGCGCGGCGCCTGGCGGGAAGTGGGGCGAATGGTGCGTGAGGAGTGGGAGTTCCGCCGGCGGAACCTGCCCACCATCTCGACGCCCGTGATCGACCGCATCATCGCCGCGGCGCGTCGGCAGGGCGCTCTGGGCGGCAAGGTCTGCGGCGCGGGCGGCGGAGGGTGCGTGGCGCTGGTCATCGAGCCGGAGGCGCGGGCGCGCGTTGCGGCGGCCGTGCGCTCGGCCGGCGGTGAGCTGCTGCCCGTACGCATTGATCGGCCGGGCGTGCGTGTGCGTGCAGAGAGAAGCTAGGAAGGAGAGAAGATTTTGACGGAGCCGGCGGAACAGGAGAGCCGAGTGCAACTCGGATCGCACGAGCGCCCGCCGGGCCTGGCCCTCCACCCGTTGCTTCGCGCGCCGCTGTTCTTGCTTGTCGGGTTACTTCTCCTGATCCTGGTGAATAGCCTGGCGGCCGGGGCGGCGCCGGGCATGCCGGCAGCCACGAGGTCTCCCCTGTGGTATGCGCTGGCGGTGACGGGGCTGCTTGGTGAGAGCTGGGTTTTCTTGCGGGTGTTCGAGGGGCGCAGCTATCGCGCGCTGGGTGTGTGGTTTTTCCCCGGCTGGGGCAGGGAATTGGCCATTGGAGCGGCCATCGGCGCGGCGCTGCTGGGTATCGTCGGGGCAACGTTGGCAGCGGCCCATGCCGTGGTGTTCCGCGGGCTCGCCGGCGGCGCGCTGCCGGGAGTCCTGCGCCTGGGCGGCTGGATGTTCCTCGCCGCTGCATTCGAAGAGATTCTCTTCCGCGGTTACCTGTTCCAGCAGTTGTTGAGCCGCGCGGGGCCGATTCCGGCCGTGACGCTTTTCTCCGGGCTTTTTGCCCTGGCGCATCTCGGGAATCCCTCGGCGACCCCGCTCTCCACCTTGAACACTTTTCTCTCCGGCGTGCTGCTCTCGGTGGCGTACTGGAAAACGCGGGCGCTCTGGCTGCCGATCGGGTTGCACTGGAGCTGGAACTTCTGCATGGGCCCGCTCCTTTCGTTGCCTGTCAGCGGCATCGAGCTCAGCCCCACGCTGCTGCGCGTCGAACGGGCCGGGGCGCAGTGGCTCACCGGCGGGGCCTATGGCCCCGAGGGCGGCGCGGCGGTCGCCATGGTGTGTCTCGCCGCAACGCTTTGGCTCGCCCGCACACGGCGAGTTTCTCCTTCCCTGGCGGCGGCGGAAGCCGTAAAATAAGCGGGGCAGAGTTAGCATGCTTCGCCTGATTTGTATTGCGGTATCCTCGCTGCTCCTGATGGACGCCGATATCCCTCAGGTGTTCCGGCTGCGGCCGCCGACCAGCTCGCGAGTCGAGTTTCCCCCCGGGCAGAGCCTGCCGCTGCTTCCTGACCTCACACCTCCCGATGACCCGCAGAAGGCGGGCAAGAAGGCCGAGCGGCTCCAACCGCAATCGCGGCTCGAGCTGGTGCGTTACGTTTCCGGCGAGTTCGCCAAGGCGCTCAAGCCGCTGCCGACCGGGAGGAAGGGCTTTCGCATCAAGGTGGGCGAGGCCCTGGACGAAAATGCACTGCGCCAGGCGGTGGCCAATAGCGGCCCGGCGGTGAGCACGGGCGATACCGTGCAGGTGACGCGGCTGGAGTTCCGCGATCACGATATCGTGATTGACATCAACGGCGGCGGCCGCCAGAAGACCCGGTGGCGCGACCGCATCCAGGTGCAGGTGGGCGGCATACCCCAGGTGAGCAGCACGACCACCGCGAGCGACGCGGCGCCCGGTTATCAGCGCCTGGGCTCGACGATTTACCTCGAATTCGGCCGCCCTCTGCCGGATATGACTCCGGACGAGCTGAAGCAGTACCTTGCCGGCGTGCTCGACTTTTCCAAGCAACGCTCCGCCACGGTGCAGTGGGTGGAGAGCCTCCCGCCCGACATCCAGAAGGCCATTCGGGAGAAACGCGCGGTGGTGGGGATGGACAAAGAGATGGTCGTCGCGGCAATCGGCAAGCCGGAGCGCAAGGTGCGCGAGCGCGCCCCCGATGGTCAGGAGACCGAGGACTGGATCTACGGCCAGCCGCCCGCGAAGACTGTCTTCGTGCGCTTCGCCGGCGACCGCGTGGTCAGCGTCAAGCAATACCCTTAAGCCCGCCTCCAGTTTGACTTTTTCCCCGGCGCGCCCTAGCATCAGCGCTTCCGCGACCGGTTGCCCAAGACCATGCCAGATCCTCGGGGGTCAAACCCCCGCGGAAGCCGAGCAGCGATGTCGGAGCGGGAGCCCCGACCCCGTAGCCGTTTTCGATTGCCGGAGGAAGCATGCCGATCAAAGTGGGCATCAACGGGTTTGGCCGCATCGGGCGCAATATCCTGCGCGCCTCGCTGGGCGACCCTGCCATCGAGTTTGTGGCCGTAAACGACATCACCGACCCGCAAACGCTGGCGCACCTGCTGAAATACGATTCCATCCTGGGCAACCTGACCCATCGGGTGACCTACACGGACGATTCCATCGCCGTGGACGGGAAGGGCTTCCGCGTGTTCAAGGTCAAGGACCCGGCGGAGCTCGACTGGGCCTCGGTGGGCGCCGAGATCGTCGTGGAATCGACGGGCCTGTTCACCAAGGGCTCCGACGCCCGCAAGCACATCCGCGGCCCGGTGAAGAAAGCCATCATCTCCGCGCCGGCCACCGACCCGGATCACACCCTCGTGCTCGGCGGGAACGAGAAGAGCTACGACCCGGCCAAACACCACGTGGTCTCCAATGCCTCCTGCACCACGAATTGCCTGGCGCCGGTGGCTAAAGTCCTGCAAGACACTTTTGGCATCGTCCACGGCGCGATGACCACCATCCATTCCTATACCAACGACCAGCGGCTGCTGGACCTGCCGCACAAGGACCTGCGCCGCGCCCGCGCCGCCGCGCTTTCGATGATCCCGACCAGTACCGGTGCCGCCAAGGCCCTGCATCTGGTGATCCCCGAGCTGAAGGGCAAGCTCGACGGCGCCATCGTGAACCCTTTGACCGAGACCAAGGCGCTCGAACCTGAGTTGGTCTGAACGGTGATGGGATTGGTCGTGCTCAACTCCCTCACCCTCAACCCGTCCTTCCAGGTGATGACGC
>OBEQ011046553.1_pt1 | contig 44982 bp, 40 predicted proteins | sample 1670901 | NCBI WGS metagenome assembly OBEQ01 (sample SAMEA104232315, study PRJEB22302) | groundwater metagenome | biome: forest; feature: aquifer; material: groundwater | place: USA | collected 2011-08-07 | depth 5.4 m
GCTGGCTGGGTAGAATATTGCGCGCAGTTGGGATCATCCCAGCCACCCCTTAAAAATAAGTGATAGCTCGCTGCGGCCTTGCCTGCGGAACGGCGCGTCTTGACGCGCCGGGGCTGGGCGGGTGTGAACCGTGGCCTTTTTGAGCATCCTGATCCTATGTTGACATCGACACCATTTCTCACCCACCCACTGGCAGATATTTTTCACCCACCCTACCCTCCGATTGCTTCGCAATCGATTTCCCGGGACGTGCCATTAGCCCAGGCGAGGGCTTTCCAATCCTCTTCAACTCTCGTTAAGGGAGTGGCCAAGGCTGCCCTGTACTGCGCGCATCGAACGAGCACTTTCTGAATGTGCGCGTTCTGCGAGCAAGAAGGGCACCTGGCCGCTCCCTCCCCATCCTTCTGAGGCCGCGCGTTGCGCGAGCACAGAAGATCATCAGGCTCCATCCCCCTCTATTTATTCTGTCGATCGAATTCCTTCACTACTTGATCGGTCACATCCAATGCAGGCTGATGATAGAGCACGATCTTCATCATCGCCTCGCTCCCCTTGTCAATGACCGCAACATACCCGTTCTTTTCCCCCACGGCTTGCGCGGCGGCCTGTACTTTTTTCATGTACTCCGCCACCATTTCACGCTGCTTCTGCTGAATCTCGCGATTGAAGTCAGCCAAGCGGCGTTGATAGGCCTCCAACTTGGCCTGGAACTGACCTTGCTTCTCTTGCTTCGCGCTGTCAGCCAACTTCCCATCCTGAATCGCCTGTTGCAACTCCTTCAGTTCTTGATCGTCGGCATTGATGATCTTTTGCCTGCTCGTAGAGTAGGCCTTGAGCTCTTCCAAAGCCCGCTTGCCGGCCTTCGACTGCTCAACCACCGCTTGTTGGTTCATCACCGCAACCTTGAAAGTTTCATCCGACAACACCGGCGACACCATCGCCAGCCACAATGCCACTGCACCGATCAGACTCGTCACCCCTGCTCGTTCCATCGAATCCTCCTCTGCTCCTCACGAGTATCACATCCTAGCCCGCATGATTCATAAACGTTTCTGCTGCAATAGCCGATGTTCAGGCGAGAGGCACGGGGCTAGAGGCTAGGGATGATCAGGAAAAAGTCTTCCCTCTCGCCTCGTGCCCCTCGCCCCTCGCCAGGCTTCTAAGGATATTCCCGATTGAACTCATCGATGACCTGACCTGTGATATCGAGCCCCTCCTCGCTATATAACGTGGGGCCGCCTTTCCCCCTATCCATGACGACCTGTAACCCGAGACGCTTCGCTACTTTTCCCACGACGAGTCCCACCTTCTCACGGAACCCTTCGAGCACGTCTTTTTGCTTTTCCTGAACCTCCCTATTCATTTCGCCCGCTTTCTGCTGATACTCCGCTACCCGACGCCGAAACTGCTCTTCACGCTCCCGCTTCGCAGTCGGGCTCAACACGCTGGCCTGCCTCCCAAAATCCTCTTCCATGCGGCGGAGCTCTTTCTCATCCATCTCAATCAACGCCTGGCGATTTTTGGAGAATACATTCAAGGAATCCTTGGATTTTTTGCCGGTGTTCGTCTCGTTTAGGATACGGGTTGGATCGACGACTCCTATCGTCCCTTCGACTTTAGCCCCGCCGGCAGCACAGCCGGAGACAGCGAGGAGCGCTATTAACAGACCTCCTATGCCGAACACCTTCCGCATGACAACATCAACCTGAATCATACCGCTCCCCCTCAGTCGTGATCATAGACCTGTCTCGTTAGAATACTGTACCGATCGTGAACTCAAAGACCCCTTTTCGTTCTCCTGGGTTGGGATCTAGATTAATCCCATACGCAGCGCGGAGGGGGCCAAAGGGCGAAACCCATCGCCCTTCCAAACCGGCCGACGACCGCAAGGCGGTTGAGACGGTATCACCGGCGAACCCTTTTCCATAATCGAAGAAAATCACACCGTTGAGTTTCGCTTCAGAAGAGATCGTGAAAATATAATCAAAGTTGAAGATCAACTCGCTTGCCGCGCCGAGAAGCGTGTTATTAGATGTCACTGGGCCCGCCTTGCCGAAGACGAACCCTCGCATGGTATTAATGCCTCCAACGAAGTAGAGTTCGGTTAGAGGAACAGGCTTAGATTGGCCATCGGTATTGATGCCCTGTACAACACCATAGCGCACACGAACCGAGAGCCGTGTATCGTACGGGAGCGGGGTATACTTGTTGACATCGAAGGTGTATTTAACGAAGTCGTTGGTGCCCCCCAGGTAGGACGTGCCGAGACCAAGTGCGACAGAAGTTCGCCAACCGGTGCGGGGATCCTGAAAGTAGTCTCGCGAGTCACGGGTCAGCGAGGCCCGAAAGCCCGTGGTCATCTGAGACCCCACTTGATTAATGATGATCGGCGGCGCAGTGGCCGACGGACTACTGTACGTGATCTCCTCTACAACCGGGCCAATAGTCCCCGATAGATACTCGGAAAACCACCGGCCAAACGTCATGCTGGCCCCGGTTTTCCTCTCATAGTAGGTGAAATAGTTCGTCGCACTCTTGAAGATGTCCAGCTGCATCGATGTCAAGGAGTCGTTTAGAAAGGGGTTACGAAACGTGATCAACCCTAATGTTCGTTGCTGTCCCAACTGACCCCGGATTCGTCCCATCCAGCCATTCCCACCGATATTACCTTCCGTAATATCGGCGATTGCGACCAACTGATCCAACGTACTGAACCCGCCACCGATGCTGAATTGGCCGGTCGGCTTTTCTTTCACGCGGACATTCAGATCGACCTTATCGTCAGCCACCTTCGCCGGAAGGATTTCCACCGTCTCGAAAAAGTTCAAGTTGTTGAGACGCTGATAGCTCCGCTTCAGCGCAGGGGTGTCGATGACATCCTGTTCATCGACACGCATTTCACGGCGAATTACATTGTCCTTGGTCTTCTCGTTTCCATGGATGTTGATCTGACGGATCCGCATCATTTCTCCTTCCTTAACGGTGAGAATGACGGCTGCGGTCCGCGCCGCCGTGTTCGGAATCACATTGGGCGAAACCTCGGCAAACGAATAGCCCCTGCTCCCATAGAGGTCGTTCAACCGTGTAATCTCGTCGCGGAGTTTCTGGCGCTGAAAAATCTCCCCTTCCTTCATCTTGAGCCCCTCGCGAAGCTCCGGATCTTCGAACACCGTATTTCCGCGAAATCCGATTTCGTCGATGGTGAACGGCTCCCCCTCCATGACCGCGTACGTCACGACGAACCATTTTTTCCCGTCGTCGAGTTCCACAGTCGGCAGCCCAACCCGAGAGTCTAAATAGCCTTTGTTGAGCAAGACTTCTTTGATCCGCTCGACGTCGTTGTTCATTTCTTCCCGCTTCAAGACGCCGGCATCCGAGAAAAACGACGGCAACTTGAGCTGGGTCACCAGACCGTACCAGGGAATCCATTCCCGCGTCGCCATCAGCTTGAACATCTCGTCTTTCGTCGCCGCGTGCAGACCGTCAAAGTTAACCGTTTTGACACGCGCCTTCTCCCCTTCTTTCACAAAAAACGTCAGGCGTTTCCGATCCTCGTCCAAGGTCTGCACGACCGGGATCACTCCGCAATTAAAGTAGCCGTCCCCCTGGTACGCTATGCGAATCTTCTCCGCACTCTCTTTAGCCTGAGGCTGATCAAGAAAAGCTTGGCTCTTGATCGTGATTTTCTCTTTGAGCTTGTCATCGCTGAGCGCTATATTCCCATCGAATACGATCTCGGTGATAAACGGTTTCTCGCGAACCAGAAAGGCCAGAGCCACCCCGCCCGTTCCCGATTCTGTTTCCACCTGCACCTCTTCAAAAAACCCGGTTTCGTAGAGAATCTTGATCTGTCCACGAATATTTTCAGGGGTATAGGGATCGCCGGGCTTTAATGTCAATCGGCCGACAATCGCCGGCAACTGGATCCGCTTATTCCCTCGAATCTCAATCGCCGTCACTTTAACTCCGACCTGCTCAGCAGCGACTACACCGACCGGCAGCATCCCGCAGACCAGGGTGACGAGCACCATGACAAAAAGCCAGCAAGTCCCGGGTGAACAGCAACCTCCCCTCACTGGATCTGCGTCCCATCGGAAGTGGGGAAGGATAATACCGGCATCATGGGCACCCATAACTTTGGCCGTGACCGTACAACCTGGGCCTCTATCCACACTCACACACGACGCATTCTGAGCGCGTATGACGACGGCAGCCGCGAAGGTTGCTGGCGTCGGAGATTCACACCGTCCGCGCACACCTCTCCCTCGCGGCAACCTGCGTGCAAAACTCTTGGATTATATTGGGCAAGTATTTGAATGTAAAGCTGAAGGCCCACATTATTCGCGCTGCGGCATCGCAAGCCGGCATAGAAACCTCGCAACGGCCTGAGGCGAGAGGCCAGCGGCGAGAGGTAAGAAGGATGCGGATCTTGGACGATTTTTTCCTTATCACCTCTCGCCTCGTGCCCCTCGCCCCTCGCCGGCTTCCAAGCGCTTTCATGACGAACCTTCATGCACAATGCGAGCTAAGCCCCTGCATTCCTTGACATCGCCTTCCGCAACACATAGTATCGAACCATGTCACGCTTCGAAGTGCGCAAAGCCGTGATTCCCGCCGCAGGCCTTGGTACTCGCTTCCTCCCCGCGACAAAAGCGTCTCCCAAAGAAATGTTACCGCTCGTCGACAAACCGCTGATTCAATATGCGGTGGAAGAAGCGGTCGCCTCCGGAATCGAAGACATTATCATCATCACCGGACGAGGCAAACGCGCGATCGAGGACCATTTCGACCGGTCCGTCGAATTGGAGGAAAACCTCAAAGGCAGCGGCAAAGCGCAGCTCCTGAGCCAGATGCGGCACATCTCCACGCTCGCCAATTTCTGCTACGTCCGCCAGTCGGAGGCCCTCGGACTCGGCCATGCGGTCCTTTGCGCCCAGCAGTTGATCGGCGACGAACCCTTTGCGGTCATTCTCGGCGACGAAATCATCGATGCCCCGGTACCTGGCCTCGCACAGCTTATTCATGCCTACAAGAAGCGACACGGTGCAGTCCTCGGCGTGCAGGAAGTGCCCCGCCATGAAGTCAACCGCTATGGAATCGTGTCGCCTCGAACCATTTCAGCAGGGATGCATCGAGTCGAGGGCCTCATTGAAAAACCGGCGCCAGCGGAAGCCCCGTCCAATCTGGCAGTTATCGGCCGCTACGTCCTGCCACCGGAAATTTTCTCCATCCTGAGAAAGACTCAACCCGGTAAAAATGGTGAGATCCAATTGACCGACGCGCTTCGGGAGTTGGCAAAAAAGTCCCCGATGTTTGCACTGGAGATACAAGGGCAGCGATATGATGCCGGAGACAAGTTGGGATTTCTCATTGCGACCGTCGAATTCGCACTCAAGAACCCCTCCCTTGGGCCGGATTTCGGCGACTATCTGCAGAATCGGATGCGGCCATCCGGAGCACAGCGCACGACACGATCACAAAAATCCTAGTCACGTTCTCAGCAAAGGCGCGACTTCATATCTCCTGACACCACTTAAACACAACAGTGAGACCACACCGATGAACGATCCGATCGAACAAGACTTGCAACCACCCCAGAACATCGAAATCCCCGACCAACTTCCGCTGTTGCCGGTTCGAGACATCGTCGTCTTCCCCTATATGGTTCTCCCCTTGTTTGTCGGGCGGGAGATGTCGATCAAAGCGATTGAAGCCGCGTTAGCCGGCAATCGCATGATCTTTCTATCGACGCAAAAGGCCTTGGACGTTGAGAATCCCTCACCGGAAGATATCCATACCATCGGCACGGTCGGCATCATCATGCGAATGCTGAAACTGCCCGACGAACGCATCAAAATACTCGTACAGGGGCTCTCGAAAGCCAAGATTGCAGGCTACATTCAGACGGAGCCCTATTACTCCGTGCGCATCGACAAACTTACTGAGCACAAGTCGGCGAGTGCCGCCCTTGAAACCGAAGCTGCCATGCGGACGGTCAAGGAACAGATCGAGCGGATCGTGAGTCTCGGCAAAATCTTGATTCCGGACGTGATGATCGTCATCGAAAACCTCGAAGACCCCGGACGTCTTGCCGACATGGTCGCGTCCAATCTTGGCCTCAAAGTCGACGTCACCCAGGCAGTCCTGGAAGTCATCGATCCGATCAAGCGCCTCAGGCACGTCAGCGAGATCCTCGGCAAGGAGATCGAAGTCCTCTCCATGCAACAGAAGATTCAAGCGCAAGCCAAGGGAGAGATGGACAAGACCCAACGCGAATACTTCCTGCGCGAGCAACTCAAAGCGATTCAAAAAGAGCTGGGAGAACTCGACGAACGCGCGGAAGAAATCACCGAGTTCCGCAAGCGGATCGTAGAACTGAAGATGCCGGAGAAGGTGCTGAAAGAAACCGAAAAGCAGCTCAAGCGACTTGAGAAAATGCACCCGGATACCGCCGAGTCTGCGACCGTCAGGACCTACATCGAGTGGATCATAGAATTGCCCTGGTCCAAGACATCCAAGGACAATCTAGACCTCAAGGCTGCCGCCAAAGTGCTCAATGAGGACCACTACGACCTGGAAAAGGTGAAGGAACGGATCCTTGAGTATCTCGCCGTGCGGAAACTCAAAGAGAAAATGAAGGGTCCGATTCTCTGTTTCGTCGGACCCCCAGGTGTCGGGAAGACCTCTCTCGGAAAGTCGATCGCCCGCGCCCTCGGACGCGAATTTGTCCGCATCAGTCTCGGCGGCGTTCGTGATGAAGCCGAAATCCGCGGTCATCGACGCACCTACGTCGGCGCGCTCCCCGGCCGCATCATTCAGGGCATGAAACAAGCTGGCACCAACAACCCGGTCTTCATGCTGGACGAAGTCGATAAAGTCGGAATGGATTTTCGCGGCGATCCCTCCGCCGCCTTGCTCGAAGTGCTCGACCCGGAACAGAACAACTCGTTCACGGACCACTACCTGGGCGTGCCCTTCGACCTGACTGGAGTGATGTTCATTACGACGGCGAATCTGATCGACCCCATTTTGCCCGCCTTGCGCGACCGGATGGAAGTGATCGGGATCCCCGGCTATACCGAAGAAGAAAAGTTAGGCATCGCCCAGAAATATCTGATCCCTCGGCAACTCAACGAACATGGCATCACCGAAAAACATGTACACATCGCCGAGCCGGCGGTGCGTCAGATCATCGCCAACTATACGCGTGAAGCCGGCGTCAGAAACCTCGAGCGCGAGATCGCCAACGTCATGCGCAAGGTGGCAAAGAAAGTGGCCGAAGGCAAAGGTGTGGGGTTCCCCGTCAATCCCGCCAATCTGCACAAATATCTCGGCGTCCAGAAGTTCGTGCCCGAAGAAGAATTGACGATCGACGAGATCGGCGTGGCCACGGGATTAGCCTGGACGGAGTCCGGCGGCGATGTGCTCTACATCGAAGCCACGGCGATGAAGGGCAAGGGACAATTGACCCTCACCGGCCAACTGGGCGACGTCATGAAGGAATCCGCGCAGGCAGCCTTAAGCTATGTTCGATCACGCGAGCACACCCTTGGCATCAATCCCGATGTGTTCACCACACAAGACCTCCACATCCACGTGCCGGCCGGAGCGATTCCCAAGGACGGGCCGTCGGCGGGCATTACCATGGCCATCGCCATCGCATCGACGTTGTCGCAAATCCCGGTACGCCGCGACCTGGCGATGACAGGCGAGATCACACTCCGGGGACGAGTGCTCCCGATCGGAGGATTGAAGGAAAAACTTTTGGCGGCCAAACGAGCCAAACTCACCACTGTGATTCTTCCGAAACGCAACAAGAAGGATCTCGATGAGATTCCCAAGCACATTTTGAAGGGCATCCACCTCGTCTTTGCCGACACGATGGATGACGTGATGAAGGTGGCGCTCCGGCGGAGCTCGAAACCTACACGCCAGACAGGCAAACCCAACTCGCCGCAACCACACTCAAAAAAATACGCCACGCGCGCGAAGACAGGGCGAGCCGCTCGCTCGCTGCCGGTACATGCCACCAGCACGGGAATGCTTCCCATACAACTCCACTAGCAGGATGCTGAAAAAGTCCGCCAGCTTTCTAAAAGGTTGAGGCTGAGGCCAAGGCTGAGATGAAAAAAGTCAGGTCTTTGCTCAACCTTGACCTCGACCTCAGTCTGTCTCGCTCGACTATCCTGCAGTGGCATCTCCTCGTCATCTTGGGCATGCTGGTCGTTGATTCCCCAATAACCCACACTGGTTTTTCAGGAACCTGCTAGCATGGCATCTACGGTCCGCACGAAGGCCCGTTCCACGATCCACGAATTCGATCTCATTCGGGCCCTCCACCGACGCCATGGCCGCCGATCTCCCTCGGTAATTCAAGGGATCGGCGACGATGCCGCCATCATCACACCACGGGCCGGCCAATGGACGGTGCTGACGACCGACCTCTTAACAGAAGGGGTCCACTTCGACCTCCGAACCGCCACGATGGCTGATATCGGCTTCCGCGCCGCAACCGCGAACCTGAGCGACATCGCGGCGATGGGGGCCACTCCTCAATATCTGCTCGTGTCCTTAGCCATTCCCCGTACCAGCGCCAAACAACACGTACTTCAGCTGTACCGAGGGATGATGGCCGCTTGCCGTCCGCACCGCGTAGGGCTCATCGGCGGAGATACATCAGCTTCGAGCGGCGGATGGTTTCTCAGCCTGACATTGGTCGGAATGGTCCCTCCCCGCAAAGCCCTGTTTCGAAGCGGTGCACGAGTCGGCGATGGTCTCTACGTGACCGGCACAATCGGCGATTCGTTGGCCGGATTGAGACTCTTGAATGAACCGCCACCCCGTGCAAGCCGCCGACCACGCACTGCGGCATTCTCAACTAGGCACCGGCAATTTCTGATCGGACGACACCTACGTCCGACCGCGCGCGTCGCAGAAGGCCAGTGGCTCAGTACCCATCGCTTCGCCACCTCCGCAATCGATATTTCAGACGGCCTCTCCGGCGACCTCCGCCACATCTGCGAAGACAGCCATGTCGGGGTGGAGCTGGCCCTTGGCGCGCTCCCATTATCGCCGGCCTGCCGCGCCTATGCAGCATCTCGCAAACTCGATCCGGTGGACCTCGCACTGACCGGAGGCGAGGATTATGAATTGCTCTTTACCGCATCGCCACGACAACGTCCACGACTCGAACGGACAGCCCTCAAGCAAGGATTCTCCCTGACCTATATTGGGAACATTCACCCTCATCGCTTCGGGATGCAGGCCCTGTCCTCTCACGGTACGCGCCACCGGTTGGCAAACCGCAGTTACGAACACTTCACGTAACCAACCTCATCCACGACGGCCATGGCCAAGATCCCCTCATTTCGATCGCTGCTGAAACAGGTTCTTCATTTACGCGAATCGCCGCAGCGAACCGCACTGGCCTTCGCTATCGGAGTCTTCATTTGTTTTTCCCCGGCCTACGGATTACACACCGTCATGGTGTTCTTCTTCGCCTGGGCATTGGGCCTCAACGTTCTCGCACTCCTTGCAGGCGCCTTTCTCAACAACCCCTGGACCGTGGTCCCCATCCTCGGCGCCACCTACTGGGTCGGCGCACTCTTGCTCGGACGATCGGACAGCCCGGCCTTCGACTGGCAGGATATGAGTTTTGGCGCGATCTACGCACAGGTCATGCCCTATGCCATGCCTTTCATTATTGGCGGTTTGGTCTTGAGCCTCCTCGGAGCGGCACTTGCCTATCCACTCGCCTACTACTTCGTGGCCAAATATCGGCAATCGCATCCACTAGAGCAAGTAGAGCCATTGCCGCCCTCGCAAGACATACGCTAAGATGATCGCTCGCCATGTCTCAATCCAGTCATCAATCCAATGCTCCCTATGATGGGTCGGCGCTGATCGCCGATCCGATCCACCAATATGTCTCCTTCACCGTACCCTTCTCCACTGCAGACCCACACGAACGGACGGAAAAGGACCTCATCGACTCCCCCTGGGTCCAGCGCCTCCGATATATCTATCAACTCCAAAGCGCCCGATGGGTGTATCCCTCAGCAGAGCACACCCGCTTCGTCCACTCGCTCGGCACCATGCATGTGGCGGGACGATTTGCGCGGCATCTCTATCCTTTTCTCAAAAAATCCGTCAAAGAAATTCCATCGGCGAACTATGTCGAAGAATTTCTCCGCGTCACGGCACTCGTGCATGACATCGGCCACGGTCCCTTCTGTCACTTCTTCGACGACAACTTCTTGCACGCCTTCCATGCCAGTCACGAGAAACTTGGGCAGATCATCATCCGCGACCATCTCGGCCCGATCATCCGGAAGATCCGGCGCAGCCCGTCCGGCCCCTTCGCCAAAGGGGAAGAACTCAACCCCGATCAAATCGCCCACGTGATTCTCAAGGAAAAGGGCAAAGATAACTCCCGCATTCCGCGATGGCTCAACATGCTCCAGCCGGTCATTTCCGGCAGCTATACCGCAGACAACCTCGATTATGTCCTGCGCGACTCCTATATGTGCGGCGTGGCCGTCGGCCCGGTCGATCTCTCCAGACTCATTCACTACCCCATCATCACGGACAAGGGATTTACGATTCATAAAACTGGTCTCCCTGCCCTGCAGATGTTCCTGAATACCCGCATGTATCTCTATTCCAACGTCTACTTTCACCGGACCACACGCGCGATCGACATCCACCTCCGCGACATCTTCGGCGACACCATGAAGCTTCTGTTTCCCCACGATCCTCGCAAGAAGATGGACGAGTACCTGACGTTGACCGACTGGTCCTTGCTCGAACAGGTCCGGGGATGGAAGACCTCTCGCCATGCCGCCGAACGGCGCTTGGGTGCAGAATGGCAGCGGATTCTCGGCCGCGACGTCAAATGGAAGATGGCCTACAGCGCTGTGCTCAAGGAAAAGGGCCAGGAACGCGGCATGGACTTCCCCAGCCACGAGCACTTCGAAGAACAGATCAAAAAAGAATTGCCTGCGCGGCTTCAAAAAGTAGAGTTCCGTGTCGACATGGCGCCGCTCGACCCACGGCCAGACCCGAAAGACCGGCGCGGCAATCCCCTCTATGTGTATGACCCCAGCACCAAAGGTATCTCGACCGACCCATTAGAAGAATTCCTCGACCTGCTGCCGACCCGCTTGGTTCAATTCCGCGTGTATACCCACGACCACGCAAACGACGAAGCCCTCTCCCGCGCCACCGCGACCGTACTCAACAAGACCCCGTCGAGCCTCGAGTCGAATTTTTAGCAGGATGCTGGAAAAGCCCCGCCAGCTTCGTTCTCGCCTTGAAAGCTTCCTCAACGTAGCCCAGAGGCTACGCCTCCGGTGCTTTCATCGGCTGCGGCCTTGCTGGACGGCCATTTTGAGCATCCTGAACAGTGCTCTCCTGCTGTCCTAGAGAGATCATCGAATTTCCACCATGCTTCAGTAAGTTTTTCAGCAGCTTGCTAGATTTTGCTGACAGCCTGCCGCTTTGCTGCAATACTGCTGATACCGCGTTAATATCGGCAGCACCATCTGCACGGAGGACGACTATGTGGACACTTATCAGGCTTCTACTCCTGGGGCTCTGTCTAGTATTCAACAACGCTGTCCTGGCACAAATGCCGATCGACGGACAGAGCCAAGCCGATATCCTGAAACTTCTAGGCGAACTGCCGCCTGAGACGATGAAGAACGTTGAAGCCCTGGGAAAGATCCTGCAACAGGATTTGAAGGAGGGCAAGCTGACCCAAGCACGAATGCAGGAAGAACTAAAGTCGGGCACACTCGAACGGACGTTGAGAGACCTAAACCCCGAAGCTGGCCCTCTGCTCGACGACATCGGTCAGCAAATGAAGAGCCACCCCAACGCCAACAACCTGCCGAATTTGCTCAATGGGATGGCGGGGGGTGGCCGGTAGGGCCTGCTTTTCTACTCTTTGACTGGTATGGGTTGCGGGTTCGGCGTGACTTCAGAAGTCGGCGTGGCAACCGTCGCCGCTGGCGCCACACCATTCTTGAACGGTAAATCGAGCAGCGAATAGGGATTCACGCGGGCGCCGTTGAGCTTGACACCCCAATGAAGATGCGGACCGGTGGCGCGGCCGGTCGCTCCCACCTTGCCGATGATTTGCCCCGCTGTGATCAAGTCTCCGTCTTTGACCAGAGCCTCTGACAGGTGGAAATACATCGTATAGAACCCCAGGCCGTGGTCTATGAAGATACCTTTGCCGGAGAAGATATGATCGACGGTGATGCGGACAATCCCGTCGTTTGTGGCGGCGACATCGGCCCCCATCGGCGCGCCGATATCCTCTCCATTGTGCGGATTGCGCGGCTGGCCGTTCATGACCCGCACACTGCCGAAAATGCCGGTACGTTTGCCATTCACCGGCTCCACGAAGTTGCTGTGCCATAACTTTAGGCGTGAGTTCTCTGCGAGCGCTTGCTTGACTTGCTCCTGCTCGGCTTTCCAACGTGCCGCGCCCTTCTCGTCCAAATCGACCTTTTCTTTCGGCAGCGTCAGATGCTCGACGATAAACTTCTCTTTGGCCACGAGGATATTGAAGCTCAACTGCTTCGCCTGTTCACCCTGCTTGACTTCGACGACAAGTTCATAGGCCCCAGGCTCGTCCTGCATGTCGATCCCAAGAAGCCCGATATAACCGGTCGGCTCCCCAGGTCTGAACTCTCGGAAAAATGGAATCGTCCGCTTCAGAAACGTCCCCTTCACCTCCGTTGCCTGTTCTTCACCCGTCACTTTGATCACCAGCACTTGCCCCTGCCTGCCGCTATATTGCCCATCGTGGCCCATCGGCGCTGGAGGCGTATTGGAAAACAACTCGACGGGAAAGACGCTGGACAGCAACAAGACAGCCGTAATCAGCGTTCTGTCCAGCCGTGAAATCCGCGAACGCGTCTGTGTAAAAGCCGTTATCATCGGTAGAACCGTAGTCCCGACACCTGCGAGAGCAACTCATCCACTCGCCGGTTCACGGCGCTGAAGGGATCCATACAGAGAATCGTTTCTTCCCAGTAGCCATTGAGTTTCAGATAGGTCCAGTCGACCGTATAGGACCGATTCTTCGCGCGGGCAAACCGGATAAAATCTCCGCGCACCTTTGCCCTCGTGGTCTGTGGCGGGGTCGACATGGCCCGTTGCACCGCTTCCTCCTCCACCACCCGTTCGATCAGCCCACGGGACTCCATCAGATAGTACAACCCGCGCGTCCGTTTGACATCATGAAATTGGAGGTCGAGCAGGAATACCCGTGGATCGTCCCAGCCGCAACCCTTTTTGTCGATATAGGACTGGATCAGATGGCGTTTGGTCACCCAATCGATTTCGCGCACGAGCTGCATCGGGTCCTCTTCAAGCTTATCCAGCACCATGGCCCACCGTTGCCACACATCGTCGAGGATGGGATCGTGCTCCTGTTGGGCCAAATATTCCTGCGCTCGATCCAGGTAGACCCGCTGAACTTCAATCGCCGTCATCTGACGACCATCGTCCAGCTTAATCTTGCGCTTCAAAGTAGCATCGCGCGATACCTCCCGAATGGCTTTGACTGGGTCCTCGAACTCCATCCCTTGGACTGCGTACCCTTCCTCGATCATGGACAGCACCAACGTCGCCGTGCCGACCTTCAAATAGGTGACGAACTCCGACATATTGGAATCCCCGACGATGATATGGAGCCGCCGGTAGCGTTCCGCATCGGAATGCGGTTCGTCTCTGGTATTGATGATGCTGCGCGAGGAGGTGGTCGAGGAGGAGGTCTTCTCGTGAATGTGTTGGGCCCGTTGCGAAATGAAGTACTGAGGCTTGCCGGATACTTTTAGTACTTTTCCCGCTCCACTATAGATCTGCCGCGTGACGAAGAACGGAATGAGTTGCTCCGTCACTTTCCAAAAATCGACGTCGCGGCGCATGAGGAAGTTTTCATGGCACCCATAGGTGTTGCCGAGCGAGTCCGTATTGTTCTTGAAAATGTAGATCTCCCCGGACAGACCCTCTTCCCGCAATCGTTCTTCAGCCGCCGGAAGACAGGCTTCGAGCAGCCGCTCGCCGGCTTTATCGTGGATGACGAGATCGAGAATGTTGTCGCACTCGGGGGTGGAATACTCAGGATGGCAGCCGGTGTCTTGATAAAACCGTGCGCCATTCACCAGAAAAGCATTGGAGGGCCAGCTATTCGGGATGAGACCTTCAAAAATATACCCCAGCACCTTCTCCATCGGCAGATAGACGCGTCCGTTCGGAGAAAAAATGAGACCGTACTCATTCTCCAGACCGAATATCCGTCGTCTAAGGGGATTGGGTTCCAGCATGAGCGTGCGAACAGGATACCAGCCAGCCCTGTCTTCTTCAACAGAAGGACAAGATCCGCCGATGAAGGGAAGTAGCAGGCTGAGGTCGAGGTCAAGGTTGGGTAAGGATCAGACTCATTTTTCTGAGCCTTGACCTGAGCCTTAACCTTCCAGAAAGATGGCGGGCTTTTTCAGCATCCTGCTATGCGGAGAGGAGTTGTTTGGTGTCGGTCAGCGAAAGGCGACGGAACCTTCTACCGTCGCGGGTGCGATCCAGAACCGCGACCTCCAGGCTCTCCAGCGAGAGCTTCTGGTTCCCGATTTGTTCAAGTGCGGCGATACAGAGGGTGAGAGCAGCCTGGAGTTCCGGGGGCTGCGTCAACCCTTTTTCCTTGAGCAAGGCCTGCACGGCCTCGGACTTTCCTCCGATGACCGCAAAGGCACGTTCGTCGATGATGCTGCCGTCGAAGGAAATACGATACATCTCGTTGGCCTGGCCGTTGTGCCCGACCTGTACCACCAAGATTTCCACCTCCAGCGGCTTCAGCTCCTGGCTGAAAATAGTGCCGAGGCTTTGAGAGTAGCCGTTCGCCAGAGAGCGGGCCGTCACATCTTCCCGGCTGTACATGAATCCCTTGAGATCCGCGTGTCTGATGCCGGCCTTCCTGAGATTCTCAAACTCGCTGTACTTGCCGGCTCCCGCGAAGGCGATGCTATCGTAGATCTCGGAGATTTTATACAGCGAGGCGCTGGGGTTTTCCGCGACGAGAAGAATCCCATTCACATATTCAATGGCAATGGTGGAGCGGCCCTTGGCGATGCCTTTCTTGGCATACTCCGCCTTGTCCTGCATCATCTGCTCGGGCGAGACGTAATAGGGCATCGGCATGCTTAGTTCTCCTTGGAGCGGCGGGTCGCAATCAACCCATCATAGATGCCGCGGATCTGCTGTTCGGAGACATCGGTAATGCCGGTCGCGTTGACGATCTTCGCGGTGGGGTAAATGCCCCTCACGAGATCAGGCCCTCCGGTGCCGACATCATCATCTGCCGCATTGTACAGAGCCAACAGGGCCAGCTTCAGCGCATCTGGTTCAGCCAGGCCTTTGAGGAAATGCTCCCGCATCGTATTGCGCGCGTCTTTCCCTCCCGACCCGATGGCATGGTAATCCGACTCTTCGTACCGGCCCCCGGCGAGATCGTATTTGAAGATGCGGCCTTCAGCACGCTTCAGATCATAGCCGACATAGAGCGGCATGACGACCAGCCCTTGAAACACCATCGGCAAATTGGCCTTGACCATCTGCCCTAGCTTGTTGGCCTTCCCCTCACAAGACAGTTGCACGCCTTCTAACTTTTCGTAATGCTCCAACTCGACTTGGAACAGCTTGGCCATTTCGATGCAAGGACCGGCTGCGCCGGCGATCGCCATTGCGGAGTACTCGTCGATCTTGAACACTTTCTCGATCCGGCGCTCGGCGATTTGAAAACCTTCCGTCGCGCGACGATCTCCAGCAATCACCACGCCCTGTTGGTACTTGATCGCCAGCACGGTGGTGGCATGGGGCACACTCATCGAGCCGGCCCCGCGCATCGGCTCGACCGCGGCCTGGGCCTGCAGGAATCCACTGCGGCCGGCCGGAGTCAGCGCGGGATGGTGCTGGGTCAAAAAGTCGAAGAAACTCGGGTCGTCGTGGTTGGGGAGAAATGGCAATTTCATAATGTCAATCGCAAGGGGGTTGTTGTCAGGCCTTGAGCTTCTCCAGCAATGCGTCGACGGTCTCGACCTGATCGAGGAGGTCGCTCGTCAGCGAGGCCGTGCCTCTGAGCGGGTCCATTAAGGGCACTCGTTTGACCTGATTGTTGCCGACGTCGAAGAGGACCGAGGTCCAGCTGACCCCATAGAGCGACTTCGCAAACTTGCTGACACATCGTCCACGGAAATAGGCGCGCGTTCCAGGAGGCGGGGTGAACTCCGCTCGCGCGATCTCCACGTCCTGCACGATTCGCTCGATCAGGTGGCTGCGTTCGAGGGTAAAGTAGAGGCCCTTGTCGGGACGGACGTCGTGATACTGCAGGTCCATCAGCCGTACGCGAGGGTCGTCCCACCCACAGCCCTTTCGCTCCATATAGGATTCCATCATCTGGCGCTTCGCCACCCAATCCAACTCACGCACCAAGAGCCGAGGATCTTGCTCCAACTTATCCAGCACGTCTTCCCAGCGGACGAGAATATCTTTCGTGATCTGGGAGAGATCGTGGCAGGCATAGTATCCCATGGCGGCCTTCAAATAGGCTCGTTGAATCGCCACTGCCGTCGTCGAACGACCCCCCGTCAGTTTGAGTGTCTCCTTCATGCCCAGGTCGCGCGACACTTGCTTGATGCTTCGGACCGGATCGTCCAACTCAAACTGCGGCAGATCTGCCCCAGCGTCGATGAGATCCAGAACAATGGCCAACGTGCCGACCTTGAGGTAGGTCGACAGTTCCGCCATGTTGGCATCTCCGACAATCACGTGCAGCCGCCGATACTTGCCATACTCCGCATGCGGCTCATCGCGTGAATTAACGATGGGGCGCCGGACCATCGTATTGAGATCGACAAGGCACTCGAAAAAATCGGCACGCTGCGAGAGCTGATAATCCGTTGGGCTTGCCTGATTCTCTGCGCCGACCTTGCCTGCCCCTGCGAAAATTGGCCGCGTCACAAAGAACGGCGCCAAGACCTTCACGATGCGTTCAAAGGGAACCGCGCGCGACATGAGATAGCTTTCGTGATAACCGTAGCTGTTCCCCTTGCCGTCCGAATTGTTCTTATACAGCACGCAATGATCCCGCCCGGTAGCGCGTGCCATCTGTTCGAGGCACTGCGCGAGGATCCGCTCGCCGGCTCGTTCGAAGGCCACGATTTCTCGCGGGTTGGTGCACTCAGGCGTGGAGTATTCCGGATGGGCGCCATCGACGTAGAGACGCCCCCCATTTGTCAGCACCTTATTCAGCAGACGATTGTACTCAGGATTGGGCCGCTCCCGCTCCCCTTCGACCTCGAAGCCACGCGCATCGAGCAGCGGGTTCTCATTTTCATAGTCCCAGATAGCCAACGGGGCCGACAGGCCCGGATAGTGCCCGATAACGGCGATGGAGTTAGAGACAGGGTCTGCAGCGGCAGGATCGCGTGACGCGATGCCGAATTCAGTTTCTGTTCCTAGGACACGGGGACTCGGCGGCGAGGTAGGTTCCTGCATGGGTATGACGGCTTAGAGATAGTGTCCTGTCGTGACCGTTTCGATCTGACGCGAGTCGTCCGGGCCTCCGCTGATCGTTCGAAGATGCACGATCTTTTCGCCTTTTTTCCCTGAGATCTTCGCCCAATCGTCAGGATTGGTCGTATTGGGCAGGTCTTCGTGCTCCTTAAACTCTTCCCGAATGGCGCGGATCAAATCCTCGGATCGAAGACCACGACCTTCCTTCGCGATTGCTCGCTTAACGGCAAACTTCTTTGCGCGCGACACGATACCTTCGATCAGCGCACCGCTCGCGAAATCCTTGAAGTAGAGCACTTCTTTTTCCCCGTTCGCATAGGTGACCTCGATGAACTTATTCTCCTCCGAGGACGCATACATCGCTCCGACCGTGAGATCGGTCATCTGTTCGACTAGGGCCGTGGCGTCTCCACCGTGGCGTTTCAAATCTTCCTCGGCAAACGGCAGATCGACGCTCAGATACTTCGAGAAAATATCCTTGGCCGCCACTGCATCGGGACGACCCACCTTGACCTTCACATCTAACCGTCCGGCACGGAGGACTGCCGGATCGATGAGGTCCTGGCGATTACTGGCTCCGATCACAATCACATTGCGGAGCCGCTCCATGCCGTCAATTTCCGAGAGAAACTGCGGGACGATCGTCGATTCGATATCGGAGGAGATCCCGGTGCCTCGCGTTCTGAAGAGCGCATCCATTTCGTCGAAGAACACGATGACGGGATTACCGTCCGACGCCCGCTCTTTCGCTTTCTTGAAGACTTCGCGGACTTGGCGCTCGGACTCACCGACATACTTATTGAGCAACTCCGGACCCTTCACATGTAAGAAGTAACTCCGCACTGCTTTGCCGGTGAGATGCCCGAGCTTCTTCGCGATCGAATTCGCGACGGCCTTGGCGATCAAGGTTTTTCCGCATCCCGGCGGTCCATAGAGCAAGACCCCCTTGGGCGCGCTCAACTTGTACTCTAAAAACAGGTCCGGATGAAGGAACGGCAACTCCACCGCATCCCGGACTTGCTCCAACTCGTGCTGCAACCCGCCGATGTGCTCATAGTCGACATCGGGCACTTCTTCCAACACCAATTCTTCCGCCTCGGACCTCGGCAACTTTTCGACGACATAGCCGGAGCGAGGGTCGTAGAGCAGATGGTCCCCGACGCTCAATCGTTCGGCCAGCAGTGGATCGCCGAGTTCTGCTACCTTTTCTTCGTCGAAATGCAGCGTCACCAGGGCACGATTGCCTTCCAGCACGTCTTTGAGCCGTACAACTTCGCCCTGAATGTCGAAACCTTTGACCTCAATGACATTCAACGCTTCGTTCAGGACCACTTCCTGCCCCTTACGCATCGCCCTCCCATTGATCGACGGATGCACGCTGACTTTCATCTTCCGTCCGGAGACATAGACATTTCCGGTTCCATCGGCGTTGAGGCTGGAAAAGATGGCGTAAGCCGAGGGAGGCGCGGTCAATTTCTCCACTTCGCCACGCAACGCTTCGATTTGCACCTTCGCTTCTTGGAGAGTGGCAACGAGCTTTTCGTTCTGTTTGGTGGCTTGGTCGAGCTGGTAGCGAGACTGGTACAGCCGGCGGATTTCTTCTTCCATCGACTGGATCTGCACACGAAGCTTTTCAACTTCGCGAACATGTTCGTCATTGCGTTGTGCCACGCCCGTTTCTCCTTCAGTCAACCGCTTCGTGATGTGCGTGACGGAATCTCGGAGAGACCGGAATCGACTCGGACTTTCTTTCTTGCCGTCCATGGCGCGACTCGAAGAATGCGAAACACCTTGCTGAAGCGAGAAGTCCTTGTCTGCGCGGATTCTATCACCCGTTCCTAGGGTGGTCAACCGGACGGCAAGATGTTACAGCGTGATGATCGTGCATTGCGCACGTCATTACACGAGCGTCACGGCATCGAGTAACTCGCGCGTCGCCGATTCTATATCATCCGCACCGAGAATCGCCGTGATCACCGCCGCACCGAATGCGCCAGCACGCCGCATCTCACGCGCGCGCGCCGCTGTCACGCCACCAATCCCAATAATCGGAATGCGGACCAGCCTGCATGTCTTCTCAAGCGTGTGAATGCCGAGCGGAGGACCGAACATCTGTTTGGACGGCGTCTCGTAGATCGGGCCAAGGACGATGTAGTCTGCGCCCTGGGACTCCGCCTGCACCGCCTCCTCTACCGTATGCACGGACATACCCAGGAGACGCCGTGCTCCCAGCAACTGCCGTGCGACCGACACAGGCAGACTATTGCTGCGCAAATGGACGCCGACTCCTTCCAGCGCCAACGCGACATCGATCCGATCATTGATAAGGAGTTGAGACCTGCGCGAGGCCATCACGGCCTGCACCTCACGCGCAAGCGTCACGAGTTCCCTAGCTGAGAGATCGCGCTCACGAAGTTGAATCGCAGGTATCCCGGCTGCGAGAACCCGCTGTAGGAGGGGAACCAATGGGCGGCCCTTGGTCTGATGGCGATCCGTCACCAGAAACAGCCGAAAATCAACGCCGGGCATCATTCGTGAGGCGTGAGGGGTAACAACACTCATTCGGAAAGAAAGATCATCGAATCGCTTTTTCGCCTGACGTCTCACGCCTAACGCCTTACGTCCAATTAGAGCATCCCCTCGATGGGACTACTGGCGGTAGCATACAGTTTTCGCGGAATTCGTCCAGCCTTGTATGCAAGCCGGCCTGCATACACCGCATATTTCATCGCCTCGGCCATGGCTATAGGATCTTTCGCCCCGGCGATGGCCGTGTTCATGAGTACCGCGTCCGCCCCTAATTCCATTGCCAGGGCGGCATCGGACGCGGTCCCGACGCCGGCATCCACGATGATCGGCACCTTAATCATTTCCATGATGATCTTTAAGTTATACGGATTGCGGATACCGAGTCCCGATCCAATCGGCGCCGCCAACGGCATAACGGCGGGGCACCCGATGTCGACGAGCTTCTGGGCCACAATGGGATCGTCATTTGTATAGGGAAGTACGATAAAGCCTTCCTTGATCAAAATCTTGGCCGCCTCGATTAATCCGGCCGTATCGGGGAAGAGAGTCCTCTCGTCGCCGAGCACTTCCAGCTTGATCAAATCAGACACGCCGGCGGCCCTGGCCAAGCGGGCATAGCGCACCGCATCTTCCACGTTGTAACAGCCGGCGGTGTTGGGAAGAATGGTGTACTTCTTCGGGTCGAGATAATCGAGGAGATTCTCTTTGGAGCGATCGGTGATATTGACACGCCGCACCGCCACCGTCACCACATCGGCTCCCGACGCCTCAATGGCTTTCTTGGTTTCGGCAAAGTCCTTGTACTTCCCCGTCCCCACCCAGAGTCGTGATTTAAATTCACGTCCCGCGATAATCAGTCGATCATCCGTCATGTTGTCCTCTTAGAATTTACCCATTGATTCATTGACGTTTGGTTCAATGCATGAACTTAGTCCAACGAAACAATGATTCACTCGTCAATGACACAATTCTTACACACCCCCCCCGATGAAGCTCAAGATCTCCACTCGATCCCCTTGTTTCAGACTTCGGTGATCGAAGTCCTTGCGATCCAGAATTTCCAAATTTAGCTCCACCGCCACACGCTCGATCTTGATGGCGAGTTCACGCAGCAAATCCCCAACGGTGGCATCAGCCCGACAACCCCGCTGTTCGCCGTTCACCTGAATCTGAATCGCCTCCGCCATCATCACTTATCCTAGGGGACCAGAAATCTGGTTGTCAACAAGCCTTGGCCTCTCCCCTTGCCTCCGCATCCATGACCACGTCAGAATAACGCCACCACGGCCTATGATGTCTATCCCTCAATACAACCGGCAAGTCGCAACCATCTTTCGATCGATCGCCGAGCGCTTAGCCGCCCAGCGGGCGAACCCTTATCGGGTCAGAGCCTACCGAAAGGCAGCGGATGCCATCGAAGCCTTGGAGGAAGACATTGCAGACGTCGCCTCACGGCAGGCACTGGAAAACATTGATGGAATCGGTCGGGACCTGTCGGATAAGATTGAAGAGTTTCTCAGAACTGGAACGATCCAGGCCTATGAAGCCTTACGGACACCGCTTCCAGACGCGGTCAAAACCTGGGCACAGCTCCCAGGGCTGTCCGAATCACTCGTGGCGTACCTCTACACCCGCCTGTGCATCACCACATTGACCGATCTGGAACAGCTGGTGCGATCGCACATGCTGCGCACCGTTCCGGGGTTCGCAGGATCGGAAGAACGACTGCTGGAGGCAATCGCGGCCTCGCAACAGCAGTCCCCCGTTACGAAGCGCGAGGAAGCTCCTTAAAGATCTTCCAGGTCTTCAGCATCTCGACCGCCTTTTGGAGTTGCACATCCTGCTCAAGCGAGGGCTCGCCCGAGACCTCAACAGGAGGAGGCTGAGGCATGGCGCCGTTCTTCGGAGTGCCCTCCTCCTGTCCTTTGCCATTCTGAGCCGGTTGATCTTTTCCCGGCACGACCGCAGGCTTGGTCTGCTTCGGTTCCCCTTCTTTTTCACCGGCCTTCGTCTCGCCTGCCTTGGCGACCGTGACCGGCGGTTGGGCCTTCACGACGATATCGGGTGTAATGCCGGTTGACTGGATCGAGCGCCCTTTCGGTGTGTAGTACTTGGCTGTTGTGAGGCGAAGCCCTGACCCATCCCCCAGTGGGAGAATCGTTTGCACCGATCCCTTGCCGAACGAGGTCGTGCCGACGATCACCGCTCGCCCGTAGTCTTGCAAGGCGCCGGCCACGATCTCAGACGCACTCGCCGATCCTTCGTTGATCAGAACGATCATGGGTGAATCGTCCATCTGATCTTTCCCCTTGGCAATCCACTCATCCTTCTTACTTTCACGTCCTTTTGTATAGACCACCAGCTTGCCGCCGGGGAGAAACTGCTCGGAGACCTCAACGGACGCGGTCAGCAGCCCGCCGGGATTGTTGCGGAGGTCCAGGATCGTCGATTGCAGCTTCTGCTCTTTGAACTGTTTGAGCACTTTGCTCAAATCCCGCCCCGTCGATTCTTGAAATTGCGTCAGCCGAACGTAGCCAATATTGTCCAATACCTTCGACTTCACACTCTCGATCTTGATGGTGTCGCGGACCAGTGTAAATTGGAGCGGATCGGGAGTCCCTTCACGCTGAATCGTCAAATTGACCTTCGAGCCCTTGGGTCCACGCATCTTCTGAACCGCATCCATCAACGTAAGGTCTTTGGTCGTCTCGTCATTCACTTTGGTAATGAAATCCCCTGCCTTGACCCCAGCTCGATAGGCCGGCGTACCCTCAATGGGCGCGATCACTGCTAAACGATTCTCCTTTACGCCAATCTGGATGCCCACACCCCCAAACTCACCCTTCGTTTCAACCTGCATTTCCTTATACATCTCCGGCGTCATGTAGGCCGAATGCGGGTCGAGGGTTGAGAGCATGCCACGAATGGCCCCCTGAACGAGGTCCTTCACCTTCGTTTCGTCGACGTAACTCTTCTGAACTTGGGTCAACACCTCAGAGAACGTCTTCAACTCTTCGTAGGTTTCCGTGGCATGTCCAGTCCGTTCCCACCCCTTGCCGAGCAGCACACCCAAGACCAACGCCACCACCACCATCGGGCCTAACATCCAGAATCGTCGTTGGGGATACTGATCCATAATATATTGTCCTTTCCTCTTCCCATTCCCTATCAGGATGCTCAAAAAGTCCGCCAGCGGCGTTCTCGCATCGCTCAGAAGCTCAACGTGTAGAGTCGAGCCTCTCGGATCTCGGAATCACTGGAGGGGTTTTTCCGTTCGCCAAGATCCATTCAACGGGCGAACGGCACACACGAAGTGCGGTACGTACCTCCTCGCCTCTTCGCTCACTGCGGCCTTGCTGGACGGCCTTTTTGAGCATCCTGAGCTTTTGTGGCATCAGCGCATTCTGTGAGATCTCAGCGATGTTGTATGTATAAACCAAGTTATTCCGCAACCTGCTACCGCCTCGCCAACCATTGGAGAGGATCAAGCGGCTCCGCCCCCTGGCGTAACTCAAAGTATAGAGTATTTTCACCCGTCATGCCTGTGTCGCCTGTTTCGCCGATCGCGTGCCCGGCGCCCACCTGCGCTCCCACCGTTACAAGTAACTTCGAGGCATGGGCATACAGCGAAAAGAACCCATTCGCGTGATCGAGGATTATAACGAGTCCATATCCTTTCAACCAATCTGCATAGACGACGGACCCCGGCATCACCGCGTGGATGGCGCTCCCCTCGACCGTCTTGATTTCGATGCCTCTGCGCTGCACATAGGTGTTGAAGGTCGAATGTTTCTGACGGCCGAAGAAGGAGACGATGCTCCCATCAGCCGGCCACGGTAGCGCGCCCTTCACCCCACGAGGGGTGATCGCCCCGGTCGGAGGTCGAACCGCGGCCGCGCGACGGCGCTGCTCCAACTCGCGCAGCAAACTGTCGATGCGCGACGCGGATCGTTCTAGTTCTTGGAGGGCATGTTCGTAGGACTCTTTTTGATGAGTGATCTTCGTGAGATAGATATTTTTTTCTCTCTTGACCGATTTCATCTCAGCCAGCTGCTTCTCAGTACTTTGCTTGTACGACAGCATCCCGACCCGCGCTTCCTCCCGCAGCTGCTCCGCTTGCTCCATACGGGTCATATCGGCTCGAAATGTGCCCATGAGGGCATAGTCCTGTTCGGATACGGCCGAGAGATACTGGAGCCGGCGCTGGAAATTACCATACGAGTCCGAGGCGAGCAAGGTTTTCCAATATCCAAAACGGCCCTCCATGTACTGAACCCGAAGCCGAGCCAGAATGGCGTCCTGACGTTCTCGTACACTAACACGCAAACCGGATAGTTGTGTATTGATAGCCTCAATCTCTTGGTCTTTCTTCCGCAGCTTTCGGCTAATCTCCTGATGCGCTTGTCGGTAGTGCACCACGCGTTCGTCGAGTGTCTGAATCCCCTGCAAGAGGGACTCTCGCTTTTTCCCTGCTTCATCGGCCTGCTTGCGTGTCTCTTCGATCTGATCTTTGAGTTGGTCGAGAGCCTTGCGTTCTTTCTCAATCTTGTCGGTGATTGGATCGGCAGCCGTAACCGTTGGCCAGGAAAGACCCAGCAGCCCCCAGATCATGATTCCGACCCTGAGCCCTGTCCAACACCTCATGTCTTGGCCTCGCCGAAACGCCGTATCGACACGAAGCTGCCTGCAAACCCAAGCCCCATCCCCACCGCAACCAGGGCAAGGCAGACTGACGGGGGGAAGAATGCCATGAGGTTGTCGAGCCCGGCAAATCGTCCTGTCGTTCGCATCTGCTGCCGAAATAATTCATACATGAACTTGAGCATGACCAGCGAGAGTGCGCTGCCCAAGGCGCCAAGCACCGCGCCCTCTAACAGATAGGGAATTCGAATAAAGCTGGTCGTGGCTCCGATGAGACGCAGAATGGCAATCTCATCCCGTCGGGCGAACAGTGTGAGGCGAATGGTATTGGCGATAATGGTGACGGCGGCGGCTGAGAGAATGACGCCGATGCCGATGGCGACCAACTCAATCGATCGAATCACAGTCGCGAGGGCGTCGATCCAATCTTGATTATAGTCGACCTTGGAAATACCGGCGACCTTCCTGACCCGTTCCACCCATCGCTTGACCGCGTCAGGCGAACGGAACAACGGGCTGAGTGCCACGACGAAGGAGGCCGGTAAGGGATTCTGGCCCAGCCCCTCAAGCAGGTGAGACTCCGAAGGGAATTGCGCCTTGAACTCTCCGAGCGCCTGTTCTTTCGAGATAAACAGCAGTGAGGCGACCGCACGATCGCTCCGCAGATGCTGCTCGACCTCAGCGATCGAATCGGAAGCGAGCCGCTCATCAAGGTACACCATGATCTTGATATCGTCCTGGAGCCATCCAGCCGCCGCCCGCAGATTGACATAGAGTAGCAAGAAGACCCCGACACAGGCCAAGGTAAAGGCCGTGGTCAAGATGGCAACCATCGTCGTCGTCCGGTTGGTCCGCATATTGACCCAGGACTCTCTGAGAAGATACGAGAGTATTCTCACCCCATCACCCGTTGTTCCGGCAACAACCGGCCCTGTGACAAGGTAAGCACACGCCGATTCACCTGCGCCATAACCAGAGGATCATGCGTGGCCACCACGACAGTGGTGCCACGCGCGTTAATAAGTTTAAACAGTTCGATGATCTCGGACGTCAGAGCAGGGTCTAAATTTCCAGTCGGCTCATCCGCCAACAAGACAACCGGGCCATTCACAATCGCGCGCGCAATGCACACCCGCTGCTGCTCTCCTGTCGAGAGACCCGCAGGAAGCTGATCTCGCTTATGCTCAACACCGACTGCCCGTAACGCCTCTGTGACTTTCCGACGAATGTCGGCAGAGGAAATTCCTTGCACCAGCAGGGGCAGCGCAACATTGTCGTAGACAGACTTCTTCGGCAACAGCCGAAAGTCTTGAAACACTGTTCCCACCTTGCGGCGCAGATACGGAATATCGGACGGCTTGAGCGTCGTCACATTTTTCTGGTGGACGAAGATCTGTCCCTCATCGGGCCTCTCAGCACCGATGAGCATCCGCAACAGCGTCGACTTGCCCGCTCCACTGGGCCCCATGAGTAGGACAAATTCACCCTTGCCGATCTCAAGGGGAACGTCCGAGAGCGCCGGCCGCTGATCGTACTGTTTCGAAACGTGGATCAATTGAATCATCGTCGGCCTACCAACGGAGATCGTCTCCGGACACTTCGAAGGCGTTCTGAATATGCTCGATCTGCGGGGCGACGGCGGCCGTGCCTTGCAGCAAGACGACATCGAATCTGCACAATCGACCTCTGATGTGGTGGCGGGCCAAATACTGAGCCGCTAACCGGATCAACTTCTCCTGCTTCCGTTGATGGACGGCATGGATCGCTCCGCCGAATGCGTCGGTTCGACGCGCCTTCACCTCGACAAAGACCAGCACCTGGCCGTCTTCAGCCACTAAGTCCAGTTCCCCCACCGACGAACGCAGATTGCGTGCCACGATCCGATACCCCTTGTGCCGCAGATACTGCTCTGCCGTCGATTCCCCCTCTTGACCAAAAAGCCTCCGGGGATCAAGGATGGTCACTGATTCATCCGTGAAGATTCGCCCAGGCCAGTAGGCGAGAGGGGCCACCTACCGCTGTTTCCGCTCAAGAGCTGCGCGACTGGAGCGAACGTGCGCCGATGAATCGCGCAGGGACCATGTTGAGCGAGCCGCTGCAAATGCTCTGCTGTCCCATACCCTTTATGGGAGAGAAAATTATAGTCCGGATAGGTCCGATGATAGAGCACCATCATGCGATCGCGCGTAACTTTGGCCACAATCGATGCGGCAGCAATCGATACCGACAATGTATCACCCTTAATGATAGAGCGTGAGGGAATGGCAAGATGCGACAATGTGACAGCATCGATCAAGAGGCAGTCTGCCGGGGGAGTCAACGATGCAAGCGCACGACGCATGGCGAGGCGAGTCGCTTCTAAAATATTGAGGCGGTCGATTTCCTGCTCTGTGGCGACCCCTACACCGACCGCACGTGCCCGCTGGACAATAACCTCATAGAGTCGCGCTCGTTCAGACTCGGAAACTTGTTTGGAATCGTCGACACCGACCAAGCGGCAACGAGTGGGCAGGATCACCGCCGCCGCGACGACAGGGCCCGCCAGAGGGCCCCGCCCGGCTTCATCCAGACCGGCGATACAGCGATAGCCGCGCCGCCTGGCTTCTAATTCAAATTCGTCGGTAGGTCCCACGATGTGGCCCCGCGATGCGTCCGTTGAAAGGGCACCTGACAGTCGTGGTGACGGAACTAGGTAACGAGACTACGTCTTCGAAGCCGAGGCGGCTCCAACCGGCTCTTCGGCCTTACGGGTAACCCCGGGCTGCCCCTTCACACTCGCGACGAACTCCCGATCTTCGACCTTGGCAAACTTGCCCTTCTTCCCTCGGAGATAGTACAGCTTGGCCCGACGCACCTTGCCTTGGCGCATGACCTCGACGCGTGTGACGATCGGCGAATGGAGCGGGAACACTCGTTCCACGCCGACGCCGTAGGAGACTTTGCGCACCGTAAAGGTCTCCGTGTTCAGCAGCCCTTTCCGAGCGATTACCGCACCTTCGAACACCTGAATGCGCTCTTTTTCCCCTTCGACCACTTTCACGTGCACGCGGACAGTATCTCCGATTTCAAAACTGGGTGCCGACTTCTTCCTGAAAGACTGTTGAATACGTTCCAACCGATTCATGAGACTACCCCCTCCTCCCCACATCGAACAGGCGTTCCCGGTACGCCTTCACGAGTAAGTTCAGCTAGCAATTGTTGATCTTCGAGACTCAAGACCCGATCTTGCAAAAGATCCGGCCGTCTCTGATACGTACTTCGCAGGGCTTCCTTCCGACGCCATAGACGAATGGCCTCGTGATGTCCTGAAAGCAACACCTCCGGCACGGGCACCCCTCGAACCTCCGCCGGCCTTGTATAGTGCGGATATTCGAGCATGGCATCCGTGAACGATTCTTCCACGATCGACTCCGGATCGCCCAACACGCCGGGAACTAAACGGGCTGCAGCATCGATGAGCACCAGCGCCGGCAATTCGCCTCCCGTCAACACATAATCTCCGACAGAAATTTCTTCCGGATGCAACGCCAGCCGCACTCGCTCATCGACCCCCTCGTAGTGGCCACAGAGAATGACGAGTCGACGTGGGTCGGCCGCCAGATTTTTCGCATAGGCCTGCGTGAACGGGCGACCGTGAGGGGAAGGAAATAGCAATCGAATCTGTTCACCGGCCCTTGTATAATCGGCCTGAATCTCTTCCACTGCGCGCAAGATAGGCTCGGCCTTCATCACCATCCCTGCCCCTCCGCCATAGGGCACATCGTCCGCCACCTTGTGGCGATCAAGCGTATAGTCGCGCAAGTTGCGCACCTTAATCTGTAAGAGACCTTTTTCCTGCGCCCGCTTGAGAATACTCTGGCCGAGCACCGGCGCCACCATGTCAGGAAACAGGGTCAGAATGTCACAGCGCATGGCGATCCTGAACCAAGTCGTCGATTCCGCGAACCATCATCCGACGGCGCTGGAGATCCACCGAGGTCACAAAGCTCTTCGCGGCCGGAATAAGAACTTCCTCCGGCCCCTTGCGAACGACGAAGACGCGATTGTCCGGTATCTCCAAAATCATCTCCAGCACTCCGACCTCGTCGCCCCGCTCATTCTCGACCGTCATCCCGATAAGGTCGCATTCGAAATAGACGTCCGCAGACAATGCCGACGCTGGAGCACGCGGCGCTTGGATCAATCCCCCGCGCAACGCCCCGGCTTCCTCCGGCGTCGTCACCCCCGCAAGACCCATGATGTAGGTCGAACCGGCACGCCGAACGTGAGTCACGGTCCTCTCGACCGTCTGTCCCGTCGTCTCCAAGACCTGCACCTGCTTCAGATGATCTAACCGTCCTGGCACATCGGTCAACGACCGAACTTTGAACTCGCCCCGTACACCAAAGTGGCGCTCGATCTTGCCGATCGTCACAAAATCTGCCTGCGCGGTCGTCACGTCCTAGGCGCCCTTTTTCTTTGCCGTCTTCGCAGCTTTCTCTGCCTCAAACTGCTTCCATACGCCACATCGGCGGAGCAACGTCCTGACAGTGACGGTCGGCTGGGCCCCCTGGTGCAACCAGCTCAACACCCGTTCCTGCTTCAACTCCGGCACAGCCGGCTCCTTCAAGGGATCGAAAATCCCAAGAATTTCCAGGAACCGCCCATCGCGCGGCTTCCGGGAATCCGCTGCCACGACACGGTAAAGCGGTCGCTTGTGTCGTCCTGTCCTCGTCAATCTCAAATGAACAGCCACTAGACTCCTCCTCCTGTATACACACCCGTGATGATAGTTCTTGCCTCTTACCTGGAGCGCATAAGCTGTGCGAGCTGCCGGCGCCCCCCCGATCCTGCCATAACCTTGGCAATTTTTCTCGCCGACAGAAACTGCTTAATCAACCGATTCACCTCTTCCACCTTCGTCCCGCTTCCGCGGGCAATCCGCTTTTTTCGGTTTCCATTGATGAGGGTATGATCGCGCCGCTCGCGTACGGTCATTGAGTCGATCATCGCCAACACTCGTTTCATCTCTCGCTCCGGCATCTGCCCTTCCATCGCCCCCTTGAGCTTCTGGCCACCCGGCAGCATGCCTAAAATCTGGTCCATCGAACCCAGGCGATTGACCTGCCCTAGCTGAGCACGAAAATCCTCCAGCGTGAGCGTGTTGCTGGTCAGCCGCTTTTGCGTCTCTTCTGCCTGCTCACGCGAAAAGGTCTCTTGCGCCTTTTCAATCAGCGAGAGCACGTCGCCCATGCCGAGGATGCGCGAGGCCATCCGATCGGGATGAAACAACTCCAGCGCATCAAGCTTCTCGCCCACGCCCAAAAACTTGATCGGCTTGCCGGTTACCGCCCGGATAGACAGCACCGCCCCGCCCCGGGCATCGCCTTCAACCTTGGTCAAAATGACACCGGTCAGTCCAATACGTTGATCGAACTGGCTCGCCATCGTGACCGCATCTTGGCCCGTCATGGCATCTGCCACTAAGAGGATTTCGTGCGGCTGCACGGCGGCTTTCACTGCCACCAACTCTCCCATCAACGCATCGTCGATGTGGAGACGCCCGCCGGTGTCCAGCAGGACGAGATCGTACCCCTGGTCTCGTCCCCGCTCCACACCAGCCAAGCAGATACGGACAACATCGGCCTGGACCGCTTGTGCCTGATCGGCTCGATACACGTCGATCGCAAGATCGCGCCCTAAGCTCGATAACTGGTCACCGGCTGCCGGACGACGAGGATCTGCCGCAACTAACAGAACCCGTTTCCCTTGCGCCTTGAAGTACCGCCCGAGCTTGCCGCAGGTCGTCGTCTTTCCAGCGCCTTGGAGTCCCACCATCATGACGACGGTGGGAGGATTCGAGGCCAGAGCCAGACCGGTTCGCTCGCGGCCCATCATCTCCCGCAGCTCGTCCCACACGACCTTGACGACCTGATGCCCAGGGGTCAAACTCTGGAGGACTTCCTGCCCAACGGCTTTCTCGCGAACCCGCTCGATGAAGTCCTTGACAATCTTGAAGTTGACATCGGCTTCGAGCAGCGCTAGACGAACCTCTTTCAAGGCTTCTGCGATGTTCTGTTCGGTGAGAACCCCGGAACCGCGCAGTTTTTTTAAGATCTTCTCGAATTTTTCGCTAAGAGAATCCAGCATAGTGCCACAAATAAAAAGGCAACCGAAGCCCTACCCTCAGATCTCCGATCACCTCGAAAATCCTAGCAAAAGACCGTCAAGGAGTCTAATGGACGAGACAAGATGAAGTCAAGGGAAAGGAAGACGTACATTTTATTGACATGTCCTAGGCCTTTCGTTATGGTCCAAATGGACCTGCCATTGTTTCCGTAAGACTATACAGAGAGTTATGAGAGTTGTGAGGCGGTTGCCGTGAGAAAATCATACTGGGTTCTGCTCATTTTCGTTCTCATCGGTGGACTATTGGGCGGAGTGCTGGGAGAGATCCTTCGGGTCATGGCCCCACACGGCACAATTCAAACTATCTTCGCCACCAACTTTACACCCGGCATCAGCCCCTTCACCATCGATCTGGTCCTCTTCAAGTTCACTCTAGGCTTCGAGCTGAAAATCAACCTCCTCAGTCTCCTCGGGATGTTTCTTGGCATCTATCTGTACAAGAACGTATAACAAGATGCTGAAAAATCCTGCCCGCATAAGAAGACCGTTATTTGGCTCATCTGATTTGTCTCGTTTGTTTGGTTGAACCAGACCAACCAGATAAACAAAACAAACCAGATGAACCAGACCGACCGGGTTAGACCTCCGGCTTCAACTCTAACTCCTTCAACTTCAATGCTCGAATCCGGTTTCGGAGGGCTGCGGCCCGTTCAAACTCCAACTCCTTGGCGGCGGCTTTCATTTCCATTTCCAATCGTTTAATGATCTGCTCGGTCGCTTCCTCTGCTCCATAGACGGCCAGCGACTCCGCAACTAAATCCAATTGCACATCATCCATCTCCGCCGTGGAATATTCGAGTGACAGAACATCCTTCTTGATGCTCGTGGGCACGATCCCATGTCTAAGGTTATAGTCAGCCTGAATCGTGCGGCGGCGGCTAGTCTCGGCGAGTGCCATTTGCATAGAATCGGTGACGGCATCACCGTACATAATCACATGGCCCCTCACGTTCCTCGCTGCCCGTCCAGCCGTCTGGATCAACGACCGATAAGACCGAAGATACCCTTCCTTATCTGCATCGAGAATCGCTACCAGGGTAACCTCAGGGAGATCCAGCCCTTCGCGCAGAAGATTAATCCCCACCAGCACGTCAAACACCCCGCGCCGAAGATCGCGTATGATCTCAGCCCGCTCCAGCGTCTTGATGTCCGAGTGCAGATACCGCACCTTGATACCAAGATCGTGGTAGTACTCGCTCAAATCCTCCGCCATACGCTTGGTCAAGGTGGTGACCAGCACCCGCCCCCCCTGTGCCACTTCGACCCGCACTTCGCCGAGGAGATGGTCCACCTGCCCTTTGGCCGGGCGCACTTCGATAACCGGATCCATCAGGCCGGTCGGGCGGAGAATCTGCTCGACCACCTCTCCAGCCGCATGCCCCAACTCATAGGAGCCTGGCGTTGCAGACACGTACACCGCCTGAGTGATGCAATGCTCAAATTCCGCGAATTTAAGTGGCCGGTTATCGATCGCCGAGGGCAACCGGAACCCGTACTCGACCAATGTGCGCTTCCGCGAATAGTCGCCCTCGTACATCCCTCCCACCTGGGGAATCGTCGCATGGGATTCGTCGACGATCAGCAGAAAGTCTTTGGGGAAATAGTCGAGCAGTGTCGGAGGCTGTTCACCGGGGGCGCGGCCACTGAGATGCCGGGAATAATTCTCGATGCCATGGCAGTATCCCATCGCCCGAATCATTTCAAGGTCGAACTTGGTGCGCTGCGCGATTCGCTGAGCCTCCACGAGCTGATTCTGTTTCTTGAAATAGGCGACGCGCTCGTCCAGTTCCTCTTCGATGCCCGTAATTGCCCGCTCATACCGATCTGGCGCAATGAGATAGTGCGTGTTCGGATAGACCGCGACTTTCGGAAGCTTCCTGAGCGACTTCCCCGTGAGCGGATCGATTTCGTGAATCGCGTCGACCACATCGCCGAACAACTCGATTCGTACGGACACCGCGTCGTTCGAAGCCGGAAAAATCTCAATGACGTCGCCGCGAGCACGGAACGTTCCGCGGTGAAAATCCATATCGTTGCGGGCATATTGAATCTCGACCAGTTTAGCCAGAATCTTCTCCCGCCTGATCTCCATTCCCTCTTCGAGGAATATCACCATCTCATAATAGACATCGGGCGACCCCAGGCCGTAAATACAAGAAACCGACGAAACGATCAGCACGTCATTCCGTTGAAGCAGCGCGGCTGTAGCCGCATGCCGCATCTGGTCGATCGCATCGTTGACGGACGCGTCCTTGGCAATATAGGTGTTGCTTTGGGGGATATAGGCTTCCGGCTGATAGTAATCGTAATAGCTGACAAAATACTCCACCGCGTTGCAGGGAAAGAACTGTTTGAACTCTTGATAGAGCTGACCGGCCAGCGTCTTGTTATGGACCAGCACCAACGTAGGCTTCTGCACCTGCGCGACCACATTGGCCATGGTAAAGGTCTTGCCGGATCCAGTCACACCGAGCAGGGCTTGGTGCTTACGGCCGGCCACGATCCCGGCCACCAACTTGTCGATGGCCTGGCCTTGATCTCCGCAGGGCTTAAATGGGGCTTCGAGTTGAAACAGCAGCATGGAACGACCTTTCGGCCGTTATCTTACCATCGGAGACAACACCACGCACAACACAGGGTGCAGGTCACACTCTGACGGGCGGATGGGACGCCACCGGTCCATTTCCAGGCCGATGGCGTCAAGGCCCTTTAATATCGTGAGTGCCTAGCCCCACCGACCGAGGCTCCCGACCTATGAGCCGATCCTCGGTTCTCACCCTCACGGAATCGCCGACCCGATAGTTCGGCACTTCGGCGGGGCCGTTGACGGTGAGACTGTTCCTCGCTGACCTGCATAGGGGCCGGAGACGGGAGAGCAACAAACACAGGAAGCGCGAGCTTCTTCGTCTCAATTCGTAATTGTCTCACCATTCGCAGGTACTCTCGCTCTTCTGACTGAGACAGAATCAAGTACGTCGCCCCTTCCTTTTCTGCTCGACCCGTTCGTCCCGTCCGATGAACGTAGGAATTCGGATTAGTCGGCAACTCATAGTGAATCACTTGAGTCACATCCTGAATATCGAGGCCTCTGGCTGCTACATCGGTCGCCACAAGCGAACGGAGTCGGCCGGCCCGAAAGGCGCCGAGCGTTCGTTCCCGCTGCGCTTGGCTGTGATTGCCGGTCAAGGCGCCGACCGAAGCCGGTTCTCCGCCCAAATGGGCCGCCAGCCGTCGCACCTTATATTTTTGATCGCAAAACACCATTGACCGTCCCCCACCCGTCACGCTCTGGAGCAACGTATGCACAAGTTGCGTACGCGCCTGATCTCCTGGCACGACATAGTAGGCATGCACGATCGTGGTCGGAGTGCTGATGCCCGGATCGACCGAGATACGAGCGGGATTGCGTTGCATGGTCTGCGCGAGCGTTTGAATCTCCCCGGAAAAAGTCGCGGAGAACAACAGCGTCTGGCGTTCAACCGGGAGAAGACGAATGATCCGTTGTATGTCCCGCAGGAACCCGCGATCCAACATCTGATCGGCCTCGTCCATCACAAGAAACGTCACACCGCCCAACTTCAAGTGGCCGGAACCGGCCAAGTCGAGCAACCGCCCCGGCGTACCGACCACCACCATCGGAGGTCGTTGCAGTGCACGGTAATGGCGCTCGATCGGCGTCCCGCCGTACACCGACAACGAGGTCACGGATATCGGAGCATACTTGCGCAACTCCATTTCGATCTGGAGCGCCAATTCCCGCGTGGGCGCCAACACCAAAAACTTCGGCCCGGACGCGTGGCTCAGTCCGGACTTGGTATAGGGACCAGGCGCGGGCGCTGAGGCCTCCCGTCGCATGACCTGTTCGATAATCGGCAGTAAAAACGCCAGTGTTTTTCCGCTCCCGGTTTTGGCTTGCGCCATAATGTCCTGGCCTTTCAGCGCCAGTGGAATGGCAGCCTGTTGCACCGGCGTGGGTGTCGTTAGGCCTGCCTGTATCAGGCGCTGGGCAAGGGACTGGGGCAGATTCATATCAGCAAACGTAGACATAAGACTCCTTGTAAGGAAACACTTCCTGGGACTGCACGGTCCGGCCTGGTAGAGGGCCGAGAAACGCATCGCGTTGATGGGCAATTCTAGGAAGGAAATAGCGGGGCTGCCGGATAGGCAGCCCCGACGTGTAAACCACTCGTTACGGCTTAGTACCGGTCTCCACCGCCGCCGCGACCGCCGCGACCACCACCACCGCCACCAGTACGTGGCTCCTGGGGACGCGCTTCGTTGACGGTTAACGTGCGACCGCCCAACTCAGTGCCGTTCAGCGCGGTAATCGCCGCCTGCGCTTCTGAATCCCCAGACATCTCCACGAATCCAAATCCGCGGGACTGGCCGGTAAACTTATCTGTGATAATCCGGGATGATGTCACCGCTCCATGCACAGCAAACAGATCGCTCAGTTGCTGCTCAGTTGTGGAATACGGCAAACCGCCGACATAAATCTTCGAACCCATTGGGCTCCTCCTTTGAGAATATGTGTTGTCTTGGACTCGAGAACAAAGTGAGGAAGGAGTGGGCCGAAGATGCAAACACCATGGCGGCTCAAGGCTGGCTTCCGATCAAATTCCCGGGCAGAACCAAAACAACAACTGTCTTAGGCCTTGTCTCTCTCTGTGGTATCACCACCAGGCCTTTCGCGATGACACACGAGCCGTACTGTACTCCTTGGCCACCTCAAATGCAAGCAACGATGCAATCACGTCCGATCCGTACATCCCTCTAAACTAATAGGCCGCGGGAGCCGAAAGCGGACGCTGAGAAAAAAGCGGAATGGCATGCAAGCTATCAAAGTCCAGCTCTGTGTGCCCGCGAACCAGGAGCCCGACTTGACCGGTCGCCAGAGATTGATCCTCAACCGTCACGGCGAGCTGCCCGTCGAAGAATGTTTCGATAAAGTCCTTGCTGATAATGGTGTTCCGCTGGATTCGCAGCATGTGCCAGGGAGCCGCCTTGGGCGTGATCGACGATCGCCCGAGTCGCGTCTCCGTTCCATCCACCACCCGAATCACTTCAAACGTCTTCGTCGCAAGATCAACCACCGCCGCATAAAAATGTGCGGCGTCCTTTACCCCAAACACCACGCCACCCACTCCTGTCGCCGCGTCGATGGGGAACCGCATCCTGACCGACACATCCGGATACTCATACTGAAACCCATCGGCGACGATCAAACGGTAACAGGTCACGGCCTGGCACGATGAATTCACAGCCAGAATGTTGGACGCAGAAGGGGCATCGCGGTCCGCCTTGATCGTCCAGTCCGCAGCCGGCCCCTCGCCAAACCCCAGCATTGAGAATCCTGCGGGAGCCTCGCCAGACTTCTGCTGGTCGAAAGTCCACCGATTAAACAATCCCCCTTGGGCCTGACCTTTCAGGTTGGCTTCTTTTTCCGTCCGGCTCTCTGCCTGAATCGCGTGGGACCGCTCGATACAGACGCTCCACTCACCGGCGATCATGGCTACTCCGAGTACAATGGAGACCATGCCAATACGCCTGGGCTTCATGTGTACGACACGTTCCATTACATCTATCCTCTTGATCTCTTCTTACTTCGGTGGCCGTTTCTTGATATCGAGAATGTCTTGTTGGAATCGGTCGCGGGCGGCCATGATAACCTTTCGACGTTTCCATCGACCCCACGCCCACCATCGAAGACGATCCGGAAATGTGACACCTGGTGTTGGAGAACTTCCACCGGGCGCATGCTGAAAATTGTAGCCCTGGTGCGACTCGCGATTCTCGAAGAATCGGCGGTAGAGGTGATCGTATAATCCTTTACCCGAGTTACCTGCGCCCATAGCACCCTCCCTACAATAACAAGTCCAATTGATGCTGTTCCGTCACCGGAGGCGAACAGGTCTGATGTTGACAGACATATGCCGTTGGCTGCCCGTTCACACTCACTTTCCCTACGGCAGGCGCTAATTCGGATTCCCCGGCACGACGAGAGGCTTCGACCACCAGCACGGTATGATTCGGCAGATAGCGTCGATGGACGGTTGAGAGCAACGATTCGGTCATCGCATCGCCACGAGTTCCGACAACAACAATCTCTTGTGGCGTCGTCAGGTACCAATCCAGCGCGCAGAGCATGGCCGATGCGCCATAGGCGTTGTGCTCCATCCCGCTCCGAAACACCCGGAACAGCTGCTCGGCCCGATCATGATATCTCTGCTCTCTTGTGAAAGAGAACAACCTCAACAAAACCAAGGCGACAACAGCATTACCGGATGGAATCGCACTATCGGTCCCGGACTTCATGCGATGGAGGAGGGCTTCATGGTCGCGGCTGGTATAAAAACATCCACCTGCTGCCTCATCCCAATATCGTTCCAGCAGATGGTCCGTCACCTCACGGGCTTGATCCAGGTACCATCGATGCGACGTGGCCTCAAATGCGTCCAGTAATGCGGCAGCGAGACAGGCTGCATCGTCCAGATAGCCGTTCAAACGCCCCTTCCCCGCACTAACCGTACGATAGACTCGCCCCTTCTCGACCGCATAGTCCACTAGGAATGTGAGCGCCCGTTCCGCGGCCGCCAAATACGCAGGAACCCCAAACGCGTGATAGGCGTCAAGATAGGCGGACACCATCATCCCATTCCAGCTCGTGAGAATGTTGTGATCCAGCTGCGGCTTCATCCGTTGCTCGCGTGCGGCAAACAGCTTCATCCTGGCAGGCCGTAACAAGAACTCCACTTCCTCTTGCGCGTCGGGCGCGAGCTGAATCCCACCAAGCCGATTCAACACGTTCTTGCCTTCAAAATTGCCGCTCTCCGTCACCGCATAGTGCCGGCAGAACTCCTCAGCCATTTCGGCCCCCAGCACTGCGGCAATCTCTCCCGGCTCCCAGACGAAATAGCTTCCCTCATGTCCATCGCTGTCGGCATCCTGCGCAGCAAAGAACGCACCGTCCGGATGCGTGAGTTCACGGCGAACATACTCCAATGTCTCTTCCACAACCTCACGAAACCGGTTCTCTTTGGTGAGACGCCATCCATCGAGGTAGACCCGCACCAGCTGCGCGTTGTCGTAAAGCATCTTCTCGAAATGGGGAATCAACCACTGGCCATCCACCGAGTAGCGGTGGAACCCGCCACCAAGATGATCGTAGATCCCTCCAGCCGCCATAGTTCTCAGTTGTAACAGCACCTGCTCTTGATGGGAGACGTCTTTCGTCCTGGCAGTCTGACGCAGCAACAGATTGAGCGGGGGGACCGTTGGAAATTTTGGTCCCTCACCGAATCCGCCATGAACCGGATCAAAAAACTGCCCTAAGTTCTTGGCCGCCTCATCGAGCAAACGATCCGTCAAGGGATCGTCCGACGGCTGAGGTGTTCCAACTCGCAGCAATCCGGCTTTCACCTTCTCCACATTCTTGCGAACATCGTCTCGATGATTCCGATAGGCCTCGACGACACCGCGCAAGACCTCGGGAAATCCCGGCAGGTTGTAGCGGGGCGCCGGCGGGAAATACGTCCCCCCGTAGAACGGTTCCTGATCAGGAGTGAGAAACATGGTCAGAGGCCACCCACCACCCCGTCCCAGAAACACCTGTGCCGCCTTTTGGTAGATATCGTCCAGGTCCGGGCGCTCTTCGCGATCGACCTTCACGTTGATGAAGCCCTGGTTCATGAGCCCGGCAATCTCGACATTTTCGAAACATTCATGGGCCATGACATGGCACCAGTGGCAGGCCGAGTAACCGATCGATAACAAAATCGGCTTGTCCTCTGCTTTCGCCTGGGCCAAGGCTTCCTCGCCCCAGGGATACCACTCCACTGGATTCTCCGCATGCTGCAGAAGATAGGGGCTGGCTTCTGTGATAAGCCGATTCCGAAAACGATTGGCTTGTGCGGTTGAATCTGTCATCGCGTATTCATCCTCGTAATTTGTCATACTACATTGGCCTGCAACCGCTCTGCAACGAGTCAGTCTATGTTAACGAATCAGTCCATGTTATAGTTCTGTGCTACCTTAAAAGGCTCACTGCATGAACGGCTCGACGCGCAGCTGCTCCCCCTCCGTTGTTGTGATCATTCTCCTGGGAATCATCCTCGCTCTGCTTCCCTTGGGGAGCCGAGGTTACGCGCAATCGGAGGAAGACCAGCGTGCATGGCTTGGTGTACTCGATAGCCTGTCGAGCGAACGGATGCTCGCCGACGTGCGCACGTTAAGCAGCCCTGCTTTCAACGGACGGCAAGCCGGATCCGCCGATGACCTGCGATCCGCACAATGGGTTGCACGGGAATTGACTTTGGCAGGGGTACAACTACCGCTCATTGACAACAAGGGAATCGCCTTCCCCTCTCCCATGGCCAGGAAGGGAGAGCCTGTTGGCATCATGGCCTCGATGGTCTCCACGTCACTCATCGAACCAGCCCCAATCGTTCGCACCGGCACAGTGGACCAGTTGGTCGCTGCGCAATTGGGCAGGGATTATCTCCCGGTCTTTGACTCCCCCTCTGCCGATCTCCAGGGTCAGGTCGTCTTCGTCGGTTACGGCATTGTCGACCCCGCTCAAGGAATCGACGATTACGCCGGCGTCGATGTGAAGAACTGCATCGTGCTCTTCCTGCGTGGCAAACCGGATCACTACCCAAGCCCCGTCAGCCATGCAGATAAGATCCGCTTCGCACGAGATCGAGGAGCCTTGGCCTATCTGACTGCGACTGGGCCGATTCTCAGCCCATATGAAATTCGCCGGGGCGTCACGGGAAGGCCCAGCGCATTTTATGGGCAGCTCTCCCCTGACCAAGCCCTCCCTGGCGCATGGATCAGCACGGAATTGGCAGAGACTCTCCTCGCCGGAAGCGGCGATGAGTCCAATCCTGACCGCCTTCGCACTCTCCAAGAACAACTCAATAACGCCCCATCAGCGCGATCGCGCCTAGCCAATCGATATGCATCTCTCCATTGGAAAACCACGATAGAGGACGGCTTGCTGACCAACGTGGTAGGGCTCATCCCTGGGACAGGACCGGATACCATCGTCATCGGTGCGCATCGAGATCATTTTGGCCGCCCTGCAGGCCTCTTGTTCCCTGGCGCTGACGACAATGCATCAGGAACAGCCATAGTACTGGAGGTCGCACGGGCCCTTGGGAAAATTGGCCTGCGTCCTCAACGGACGATCCTCTTTGTCTCCTTTAGTGGAGAGGAGAGAGATTTGCTCGGGTCACGCCTCTATACATCGAGACCCGTCATCCCCCTCGGCTCAACGAAGGCCATGATCAACATCGACCATGCCGGAGTGGGAAACAGACTGTTAACCGTCGGTATCACAGGGATTGGAAAATCCACGGTAAAGGACGCAGGGTGGGCAGTGGGTTTGGTAAACAAGCTTGACCTGTACGGATTCTTCCCCGGCGGCGACCACGTACCTTTCAAAGAGGCAGGAATTCCAACCGTCACCATCGTGAGCGGCGGGGTCCACCCGCACTTTCACCAGCCCACAGATACCGCCGACACAATCAATCCGGAGATTCTGCAAACCGTCGCGCGGTACGTCCTGGCGTTGGCATGGCAACTCGCAAATACCCCCTAGCAGTATGTGAAGGATTACGAGGCGCAGCTTACAGGATGCTCAAAAAGGCCGTTCAGCAAGGCCGCAGCGAGTGAAAGCCGGAGGAGGTACCCACCGCACTTCGTGGCGCCGTTCGCCCGTACAATAGATCTTAGCGAACGGAAAAACCCCTCCAGCACTTCCGACCTCTGAAATTTCAATCGGTACGTTGAGGATCTGAACGATGCGAGAACGAAGCTGACGGGCTTTTTCAGCATCCTGTTTTAGGGAATGTCGTCGAGAATGGTCGACTGAATCGTCGGCAGCGGCGCGGTTTGGCGGGGAGGACCGGGAAGGACGAGCGGTGAACCGACTTGGTTGGCGCCCTGGATGAGTCCGATCGAGAGTTGCGGGCCGAGTGTGGTCACTGCCCCACTCCATGCCTGACCGGTCGTGGGGTTCCGAAAGCTGAACGATTGGAAATTGTTCCCGGGGTTGTACAGAAATCCCTGCGTGCCCTGATTGTCAATATAGAGACTCCCTAGGCCAGGCCCCCTGAATAGTGGCGTGACCCCTCCATCGAATGAACGAACGCTGGAAATCGATTGGCCCCAAGCCTGTGAGGTTAGTAACGGGAGCGCAGACAGAAGCAGGGCCAACATTGCCAGTGCTATGGGAAGCACCAGGACCGGCAGAAGAGTACGCATGACCCGATGGCTCTGAAATCTGATTGCAATTAGTCCATGACAGATCCACATGAGATCATTATAGTACGGAGAAAGATTCCTTGTCGATCAAAGGGGGCGTTATGGAGCAAGGTACCGGAACAAATAAATGGTGGCGCGCATGTGCCTATGCCATCGGCATAGGCCTGATTCTGTCACCCGGGCTGAGTTGGGGACTGGAGGTCGACAAACCGCCGCTCGCGGAAAAACGGGAAACCATCTCTCTTGCCGACGCAGCCATTCGCGCGCTACAGCACAACCTAGACATTAGTATCAGCCGCCAGACGAAGGAGAGCCGACTGGCGGACATCACTGTCGAGCAAGCCAAGTTTGACCCGACTTTGAGCGTCAACGGTCAATACAACCGGAACGTGAGTCCGCTCAATCGTCCGGTATTCGGCGCAACCGGCAACACCTTGACTGGGATTACGACCTTCGATCAACGGACCCAGTCCGTCACGTTAGATGCAACGACAAACCTACTGACCGGCGGCAACATCGATCTGAACTACAGCCCTAGTCGGACCAATGTAAACCAGAATGTGGCCACCGGGTTCCTGTTCAACCCCGCCTATACAGGTGGTCTCGTACTCACCCTCACGCAACCTCTCCTCCGCAACGCAGGGATCGATATCACCAAAACGTTCATCCGTGTCGCGCAAAATAATGCCATCGTGGAAGAACATGTCTTTCGCGACCGTGTCCTTACCGTCGTGGCTACGGTGGAACAGACCTATTGGGAAGTCGTCTTCGCTAATGAGAATCTGAAAGTGGCCGAGGCCGCTCTGAAGGCGGCACAGGAACTCTTGGCCACCAACCGCGCGAAGACGAAGGCCGGCATCATGTCGATCGTCGATGTCTTGCAAGCTGAAGCAGCCGTCGCGTCGCGGGTCGAGCAGGTGCTGGTTGCGGATAAAGCAATTCGAGACCAGGAAGATCAACTGCGCCGATTGCTCAATCCTGCGGAAGAGGACCTGCGTCAAGACTTGCACCTAACCCCGCTCGACCAACCGGTCGTGACCCTCGAACCCATCAGTCTCCAGGAGGCCATCGACACGGCCATCGAGCAACGGCCGGAAATTGTCCAAGCGAAGAAGAATATGGAAACGAGCGATCTCAACACCAAGTTTGCCAAAAATCAAATTCTCCCAACCCTCTCGTTCCAAGGAACGATGGGAATGGCAGGGCTCGGGAAAGACTATACGGACTCTGTCAATCAAAACTTCAGTGGCGATTACTACAATTATGGAGCGGGCCTCGTCTTAAGTTATCCGCTCGGCAACCGCTCAGCCTGGAGCTCATATAACAAGCGGCAGCTAGAGGCGAAGAACGCCGAAGCGTCGATCGTGAGCGTGCGGCAACAGATCATCGTGGGTGTGCGCGAAGCAGTCCGGCGCGTCCAGACGGATTTCAAGCGGATCGAAACGACCAGATCGGCCAGAATCATGGCAGAGAAGCAGTTGCAGGCGGAGCAAGAGCGATTGAAAGTGGGGCTCAGCACCACACGCTTCGTGCTCGACTTCCAGCGAGATCTCGCGACCGCCCAAGGGAATGAGTTGCGCGCCACGGTCGACTACAACAAATCGCTCTCCAACTTTGCGCGGCACAAAGCCACCACGCTCGACCGCTATAACCTGCAACTGAACTAGCCCGCATTATTCATGAAGCTTCTGCTACAAGCGTGGATACGCGGCTGTGCCGGACAGTCTCGCCGTTCAGCCCTTCGACATACTGCACAAGTATGCCTCAGGGCTTTACGCCTCCGAGTGCCCGTCTCCCGCCCCCTCCCTCACCCTCCCCATACTTATGGGGAGGGTGAGGGAGGGGGCGACGAACCTTCATGAATAATGAGGGCTGACTTCTATGGCGGCGCCTGAGCCCGGTCTGCACGCGACACCAGCTCAGGCCGGAGAGTGGGGAGCAGCCCTCGCGCTGCTTCCCATCGCCGCGACGCTCGCCTTCTACGCCCTTCCCGCCTCGCTCCAAGAACAGACGCTGGTTCTGTTCGCGCCACAGATCGTCGCGTACCTCGCCTTAGGCTTTTGGGCCATGCATAACCACAAGTTCGTATCTCGACTTGGGTTGGTAAAAGAGAATGTACGGGATGGCCTCCGCTGGGGGCTCCTGACCGGCCTGCTTCTCGGCTTCCTGAATACATTCGTGATTCTCTCGGCCTATCCACACTTGGGCTATGACATCAATTTCCTCAAGACCACGCCGCATGGCCGACTTCCCCTCATGGTCATGGTCCCCTGGTTCATTTGTGGCATTGCGCTCTTCGTGGAACTGAATTTTCGCGGATTTCTCCTCGGACGGCTGGCTGTACTTGAATCGGGACTTTGGAGATCCGGGTTGGCCCAACGCCACTCGCCTCTCGCCCTCATCGCCTGCGCGCTGATATTTTCTTTCGACCCCTTCATGGTGAATACGTTTCAGCACCTCCATTGGATCGCCGTATGGGACGGGCTGATCTGGGGAATCGTCTACTTGCGCACGCGCAATCTCTACATCACGATCGTCGCACACGCGGTCGAAGTCATGGCGATGTACAGCGCGGTGAGAACGGCAATTGGCTAACAATGGTTTCATTTTTTCATTGGCGATTGATTTATTGAAATAACTCAACGACCCAATGGTGCAATCTCAATGAATCCCTCCTTCTCCAGTTACCTCGTCAACGATGTCTTCGGTGACCCCGGAGTCTATGTGGAGGTCCGCTGGTCGAAGCGGGCGCTGCTGTTTGACCTAGGCCACAATGACAAGCTGGGACCGACGAGGCTCCTGCGTGCCAACGACATTTTCATTTCCCACACGCACGTGGACCACTTCATCGGCTTCGATGCAGTCCTGCGAGTAGCCTTGGGGCGAGGCAAGACCGTCCGACTATTCGGTCCTCCTGGACTCATCAACAACGTGCAAGGCAAATTGCAGGGTTACACATGGAATCTGGTCGATGGCTATCCACTGACCCTCGACGTCCAGGAATTTCACCCCCAGGAAATCCGTCGCGCACTGTTCCGCGCAACCGACGGGTTCCGCCAGGTTGAACAACCGGTTCGCCCTCTCGTGCCGGAACCAGCCATGGGCCAATTCACGGTCCTCAACGATCCCATGTTCACCGTAAGCGCGGTCTCCTTGAACCATCGCGTTCCCTCGTTTGCCTATTCCCTGGAGGAACAGTTCCACATCAATGTGAACAAGCAGAAACTCCACGAGGCGAACCTGCCGGTCGGTTCTTGGCTCAAAGACGTGAAACAGTACATCTGGCAGGGTCAACCGGACGAGTTCCGTTTCACGGCCACACTCTATGACGAACACCATCACGAGGAGCGGGAGTTCATATTGGGTGAGATCAAAGAACGATTCTGCACCATCTCACGTGGGCAAAAGATCGCCTACGTCGTCGATGCTCGGTTCGATGAAGAGAATGAAGCAAAAATTATTTCCCTCGCTCGTGGCGCAGACGTGCTCTACTGCGAATCACCCTACCTGGACGTTGATGCCGAGAAAGCCCGCGACCGCTACCATCTGACCACGAGGCAAGCAGGACTCATGGCACGCAAGGCCCAAGTGCGCAACCTCGTTGTGTTTCATTTCTCGCCACGGTATACAGGTCAGGGCGAGGCGCTGGAGCTGGAAGCGATGGAAGCGTTTCAAGGAATCTAACCCGCATTATTCATGAACACTTCTGCTGCAATCGCCGATCCGCTGCTGCGACGAGCCTTCGGCCGGCGGGCTCGCCCCTCGGACCCTCACCGTACTGCACGAGTACGCATCGGA
>OBEQ011840952.1_pt1 | contig 44971 bp, 41 predicted proteins | sample 1670901 | NCBI WGS metagenome assembly OBEQ01 (sample SAMEA104232315, study PRJEB22302) | groundwater metagenome | biome: forest; feature: aquifer; material: groundwater | place: USA | collected 2011-08-07 | depth 5.4 m
CCCCCGGTGCTGGGTTCCCAGGTCGGCTTGGAGCCGGTGGAAAGCCACCGGCGAGAGTTCCTGCTCTTCTCTACTTAGGCTAATGGGCAGCGAGCGGGCGAAAGTGCCCAAAGAAAATTGCCCGTGCTGGCCGCAAGATTTCTAAGAACCGGCAGCGCGCGGTTGTCCGAAGCTATCGGTGGGCATGTGAGCGAAGGCGACGGCTATTGTTTCTTGTAAACGCTGCCGCGTTTATCGCGGGTAATTGCCGAGAACGCGCCCGCGCAATGAGATCTCGCACAGGGCAAGGGCACTTCTACGAATAGCGCGTTATACGGCCAAGTGCGACGCCGATCATCTGGGCAACCGCCCCAATGGTGCAATACCGATTCCGAAGCTCTTCGTGTCGCAGTCCGTAAAGGAAACAGCACGCAGCTTGACAATAGAACGACCGTTCTATATAGTACGACCGTTCTATGAAGAGCCCTGAGCCAGCAGTTCTCTATCAGCGGGCAAGAGCCACCAGGACCCGCGCGGAAATTCTCAGCGTCGCCGTGGACCTTGCTTCTGCGGAAGGCCTGGAAGGCCTGTCCATCGGACAGCTCGCGACCGAATTGCGCATGAGCAAGACCGGGATCTTCGCGCACTTCGGATCTAAAGAACAGCTGCAGCTCGCCACGGTCGGCGCCGCGAAGGAAATCTTCCTGGAGCAGGTCGTGAAACCCGGCCTGACCAGCCCACGCGGCCTTCCGAGACTCAGGGCCATGCTGGAAAGCTGGCTTGGATACGTCGAGAGAATTGTGTTCCGCGGCGGCTGTTTTTTTGCTGCGGCATCCGCAGAATTTGACAGCCGGCCAGGAAGAGTCCGCGACGAGATCGCTTCGCTGACGAAAGCGTGGCTGATGGCGCTACAGGCGGAAGCTGTATTCGCGCGAAGGAAGAAGCAGGTCAAGGATTCAGTGGTCCCATCGCAACTCGCTTTCGAGCTGCACGCTTACGTCCAGGAGGCGAACTGGGCGTTCAAGTTGTTCAACGACAAGTCGGCGTTTTCGCGCGCTCGCCGGGCGATTTCGGATCGGCTTGCCGAGGTCTCAACGCGGTTCGAGCAACAGAAAATCAGACGAAAGGATGTGGTCCATGGAAAACTCGAGTAAAGAACGGCAACAACTGTTGAGAATGGCGCTGGTGGCCAACGCCTCGTTCTCAACGGTTTCTGGCTTGGTGTTGGTTTTTGCCCAGCGGTCGGTCGTGCGGCTTCTCGGTCTCCCAGAAGCGACCAACTTGATCATTTTAGGAATTGGCCTCCTCGCGTTTGCGGCTGCTCTAATGCTCTTCGCCCGAAAAAAACCAATCAAACTTTTGGACGCCTGGATCGCGGTCATCCTGGACGCCGCGTGGGTTATCGGAAGCTACCCGCTTGTCTTCGTGGTGCCCTTCAGCACCAGCGGAAAATGGGTTGTGGGAATCGTCGCCGAAGTGGTAATGCTATTCGCGCTGCTGCAATGGCTGGGGATCCGGAGAATTCGAAAAGGAAATGTCGCGCCTGAACTGGCTCGCTGATACCGGGAGGTTTCGGTGAGAGAACTGCGTTGGAACTGGCCTGTCTGGCTGGGATTCGTATTGAGCCTGGTGGCCTTCCTTAGCTATTTCCTAGCCTTCGCAAGATTCCCGGTTACTCGAAATGTTCCCTGGGCGAACTTCTTGTTGTTCGGAGTCAGTGCCGCATTTCTCTGGGCGGGTCTGAGGCGGGTTTTTGGAGGGGCGCAGCCGTTCCGCGGGAAAATTGTAAGCTCGATTCTCACGCTTCTGAGTGTTTCAATCTTTGGTGTCTTTTGCCTTGTCATCTTTCATGCAACGAGGCAGTTGCCTGCGTCCCTCGGATCGCCAAAGATTGGACAGAAGGCCCCGGAATTTGTGTTGCGTGATACGCACGGAAACTTGGTTTCTCTTTCGAACCTTCTTTCCGCTCCGCTCGACACATCCAGTCCATCCCGGAGCGCTCCAAAAGGGGTTCTTCTCGTCTTTTACCGCGGCTATTGGTGACCGTTTTGCAACTCCGAGTTACGGGGTATCGAAGAACGGTTGTCAGCTTTCCAAGATCTGGGTATTCAACCCGTGGCGATAAGCGTAGACGCACCCGATGTGTCCGCAGAGTTGTGCCGAAAAGCCGGCTATACGTATACATTTCTCTCCGATCCGAACGCGGAGGTAATCCGCCGCTATGACCTTCTGCATCCCGGTGCAGGCGTAAATGGACAGGACATCGCTCGCCCTGCCGAATTCCTCTTGGACTCTTCTGGCTTAGTGCGGTGGGTGAATCTAACGGAGGACTTCCGCGTCCGGGCAACGCCCGAGGAGATGCTGAAAGCAGCAAAGGTACTGCGCTAGCTAAACTGTGACTTGAGACACCCCGGAAGCTGCGATTCGCCCACGATAGAGCGAGCAGTGAGAATGATGGTAGCACGTGAGAAACGCCCATTCATGAAAGTGGGTGGAGGGGGCCGTCGAGATGGCCCGAGACCACTTGGGAGTCGGCTAACCGGAGATGTCCGCCTTGTCAGCTTGACGATTGTGCCTGGATCACGGCGTACGCGGACACAAGCGGTTCTGGAAGAGTACGCGACGATACACCCGGGATCGTGTTGGCAGTTGGCAACAAGCCCAGATCAAAAGGCTGAAATGTGGTGTTCTTTTCTAAGCGCAGTCCCTCCTTGTCGCGGCACGGCTGAACAAATGACTCTGCTACAATCTCGCAATTGCCCGGACGCCGTGGAATTTCCACCCAGAGATTGAAAATGGTCGCGACGGAAAACCTCCAACGAGACGGAGAACCCCGCGGGGAGCTTGCGGTCATCGACTACTTGTCGCTCGGCGCGTTCATCCTGCACATGCTCGTCAACGGCCGCTATGGCTATTTCGTGGATGAGTTGTATTACCTCGCCTGCAGCCATCACCTAGACTGGGGCTATGTGGATCAGCCGCCTCTAATCGCAGTCATTACGTGGATCGAGCGCATGACGCTTGGAGATTCGCTCCACGCGTTACGGTTTCTGCCCGCAGTTGCCGGCGGGCTGCTTGTCTTGCTCACCGGGCTGATTGTGCGCGAACTCGGAGGGCGCCGCTACGCGCAGATTCTGGCGTGCGTAGCGGTCATCGTTGCGCCGCTGTATCTCGGCCTCGGCAATCTGCTGACGATGAATGCATTCGAGCCTTTGTTTTGGATGGGCTGCGCGCTCGTCGCGATCAAGATCATCAAAGGCGGCTCCCCAAAGCTCTGGTTGCTGTTTGGCCTTCTGGCTGGCGTTGGGCTTGAGAACAAACACTCGATGCTTTTGTTTGGCTTCGGATTCCTTGTCGGCCTGCTGCTGACGGTGGAGCGCCGTTTCCTGCGCAGGCCGTGGTTCTGGCTCGGCGGACTACTCGCCTTCTTGATTTTTGTACCCAATCTGGTTTGGGAAATCCAACGCGGATTTCCTACCCTCGAGCTGCTTCGCAATGTGCAGAGAAGCGGGCGCAATGTCACCCTTGGCTCGGCAAGCTTCCTCGCGCAGCAGATTCTTGTGATGCACCCACTCGCAGCGCCATTGTGGTTGGCGGGGCTCTGGTACTTCCTGCACGATGAGGCCGGTCGGAGGTTTCGGGTTCTCGGTTGGACCTATCTCATTATCTTGCTGTGTTTCCTCGTATTGAACGGGCGCGTGTACTACCTTGCGCCGGCTTATCCCATGCTTTTTGCGGCAGGCGCGGTCGCGTTCCAGCGATTTGCCGAGCGTGGGAACCACGATTGGCTCAAGCCGGCATACGTTGTTGTACTGCTGGTCACCGGCGCTCTGCTGGCTCCTTTTGCGTATTTTCCAATACTGCCTGTCGAGAGGTACCTGGCTTATTCCCGAGCGCTGCACTTCGAGCCGCCGCAAATCGAGACTCACAGGATGGGGCCGCTGCCGCAGATCTATGCCGACATGTATGGTTGGAAGGAGATGGCGGAAGCCGTGGCCGGGGCCTACAACAAGCTTTCTCCGGAAGACAAACAACGCTGCGCGATTTTCGGACAAAACTACGGTCAGGCCGGGGCGATTGATTTCTTCGGCGCGAAGATGAGCCTGCCCAGCGCCATCAGCGGTCATCAAAGCTATTTTTACTGGGGCCCACGCAACTACACAGGCGAATGCATGATCGTCATGGACGAGTCGCCCGATAGACTTTCTAAAGAATTCGATTCCTGGGAGAAGGTAGCGACGGTCTATCACCCATACTCAATGCCGTATCAGCACTTCGACGTCTATCTCTGTCGGCGTCTCCATTGGCCACTCGCACAGGTCTGGCCAAGACTAAAGAATTGGCACTGACGAATCGGGATTCCTCCCGATTGACGGGGTACTCGGAGACAATCCGTTTGGCCGTAAGCCGCTACTTGTTGAAGTGTAACGCCTGACTCCCCCGAAGTCCGCATCTGGGAAGTTACCATCGCTTGGGTCACTTGGCTGTGAAGTCGCCTATCCGGAGAAGTGATCGGAACTCTTAAGAGGTGCTCGCAGAAGGCAAATCCTGGTTCACCCGCGAAAAGTCGCGTTGTATTGCCGATACGCGGCGAGAACAGCCCATCCGACCAGATACCGACTACAGGTCCTGAGAAATGCCTGAACCTATACGAATAGCCCGTTACACGGCCGAGTGGATTACTTCCGAGTGGCCCGTGACTCGGGCCAAAATGAAGACAACAATTCCGGTCGTGAGCGTGAAGGCCTGATTTAAACAGGTAGGCGGCTCAACAGAGGAGCTATTGCAGCTTCGCGTACTCTGCCTTGGCTTGTTTCAGAATGAGGGTGTCGGGGTCGGCGCTTTCGAAAAATGCGAGCCTACGCACCGGCTGCGGACGCCAGCTCTCCTGACTGCTTCGCCGGGGCCAGCGCGATCAGGGCTAGACCGATGATAACGAGCGCAGCCACGCCCAGCAGTTCTCCGCGTTCGATCTTATTCTGGAATGCCTGCACCGTCATAACAGCGGCGTGAGCAAAACTCGACCATGCGGTGAAGGCGATTAGGCTACGATTCGCCGATGGGTTACGCGCCGCCAGCAGCAAGAAAATCCCAAGGGTAACGTAGAGACTCAGCATCATCGGTACGACTGCCGACTCATTCCATTTCCATAGAAACATCGTCAAGGGATAAACTCCAGCCGAAAAGAACAATCCCACCACAACCAATACAATTTTCAACGCTCGCTCGCGATGCATGGTGCCCTCCTTCTGAAAACTAAAATAGGGAAAGGTGCACGTACACGCTGATCACCGACATAAATCTTACGTTGATGGCCTGGGACACGTCAACGAAACCGGAGGCAGCGACGGTCCTGAAACGGATGTTGACGAAATATCGCCATTGCACTCATTGAGGTCAATGAGTGAAATCACCTGTGATTGAAAGTCGTCAGGGGTCGCGGAACCGTACCACCATTTCGGTCAGATCGGTCCGACGGATCGGTCTCGCCGATCGCCTCTTTCCTCGATCCAGAAAGTGCAACATTCGCGCTCCGGTTCTCGTATGACTCTTACAAGGGAGGGAACATGAGCTCGACCCACAACCCAGGGAGAGTTGCGGGATTCCTTTACCTGCTCCTCGTCGTCTTCGCCCCCTTCCGCCTCATCTATATTCCCAGCAAGCTGTTCGTGGCCGGGAACGCGACCGCGACGGCCAGCAACATCGCCGCTCACGAGTTGCTCTTCCGTCTCGGCATCGTCAGCGACCTGCTCTGCGGGATCATCCTGATCTTCCTCGTGCTGGCTCTTTACCGGTTGCTCAAAGGAGTGGACCAGAACCACGCTGTGCTGATGGTCATCCTCGGGGGTCTGATGCCAGCCACCATCGACTTCCTCAACGTGCTGAACGACGCTGCTGCCCTGGTGCTCGTGCGCGGCGCCGATTTCTTGTCCGTATTCGAGAAACCTCAGCGGGACGCCCTGGCCATGCTGTTCCTCCGTTTGCATCACCAGGAAATCGTTGCCGCCGAGATCCTTTGGGGTCTATGGCTTTTTCCCTTAGCCATTCTTGTGTACAGGTCGCGCTTCCTGCCCCGCTTCCTGGGCGTCTGGCTGATCATCAACGGCTTCGCCTATCTGGCCATTAGCTTTACGGGCTTACTGTTACCGCAGTACGAAGATAGGGTCTTTAACCTCGCCTTCCCCGCCCTCCTCGGGGAGATGGCGTTCATGCTGTGGCTCCTGATCAAGGGCGCCAAGCCGCAACTGCTGGACGCCGCAGCCTCATCGTCGGCGGCTGGTTAAGCTGCGTTCCTGGCGTTTGACATCTCCGGCGTTAGGCCTCGTGTGAAGCCACTCGCCGGCCTGGTCTGCCTCTCGCGTCCAGCGTGCCTCGCCGCGAACACTTCTCCGCACTGGATGGTTTTCGAGCGCTTCCGCCCTTGCCGCAAGCTGGGCGCGCCGGAAATGCAACTCTCTGAAAGGGGATTTAACTCAGCATCATCAGATCAGCCCTTCCTAGTGGCCTTGTGCTTACTGATGCCTGGCGGGAACAGCCCATCCAACCAGATACGGACTATCGGTCCTGAAAAATGTCTGAACCTAGCGGCGAGCAGTTAACGCAGGTTCGAGGCCGCTTTGCGCAACCGGGCCATGATAAAGGTCCGGTCTGGCGAGATGGGGGTTGCCTGAGCCGGGCTCCTTTGGAATTGCGGCTTCCTTGCACTTCGCTGACAGCTTCTTCAAAAACCATCCCACCGGTCATTCCGAGGAGCCGGAGGCGACGAGGAATCTGCTGTTCCTTGGATTCTGACAAGAAGCAGATTCCTTGCTGGGCTCGGAACAATGCCCTCTTTTTCCCAGTTAAAAAAAATGCGCCAAACGCGCAATCAATTCTTGCAATTTGCGCTAGCCTGAATCGCCAGGCAAGGCCCGGCAAGAGGCAAGGTGAGATCCACCAGCCACAGCGACGGCACCCAGAGCAGGGGACAACCAGAAGCTCTCCGCGCTCTCGGCGCACCTCTGCGCACTCTGCGTTCCGCTTTTCGGTCCTCGCCACGCAATGAGAACGGCAAGAATGCATGGTGGCCCATGCCCGCGCGCGCAACGTACTTCCGGCCTCAGGCTTTCAGCTTTCGGCCTCTGGAACCCATAAGTCCTTTGGATTCCACTGATACGAAAAACGCGCCCGCAAGTCCTTTGCAATGCACGCTTACAAATTTGTTGGACTTAAAGTCCTTTAGAATCCACTCTTACAAAAAAGAGGGGGTGGGGGACCCTTCTCAGGAGCCCTACACAATAGGCCAATCCGAAATCCTTTCAGATGCGCGTCGAGCGCATTGCGGCGCCCGCCCGCGCGCCACCGCCTGCGCGCAGCAGCCGCACCAGCGCCAGCGCGGCATGGGACAGCCGCGCGCCCCGGCGCGAGATGAGGTACAGGCGCCGCGGCATCTTCAGTTGACGGATTTTCAGCTCCGCCAGGGTCCGGCGCTCGACTTCCCACTGCACGCACATCCGCGGCACGATGGCCACGCCCATCTCCATCTGCACAAACCGCTTGATGCTTTCGATGGTGGGCAGCTCGACGCGCATTTGCAGCGGCACCTGATGCTTCTCGAACAGTTGGATCACCCGCCAGCGGTGGGGCGACTCCACGATGTGCGCGACGAAAATCTCCCGGCCCAGTTCGGAGATGTCCACCGACCGGCGCCGCGCCAGCCGATGCCGCGGATAGACGACAAAGGCCAGCTCATCGCGAAAGATTCCCGCGGCGGCAAGCTGGGCCTCCTGCGGCATGTAGGAAATCACGCCCAGGTCGAGCCGGTAGTTGAGCACTTCCCGGGGGATGTCGCGGGAAAAGGTGCGATGCACGGCGATGTCCACTTGGGGATAGAGTCGGCGGTAACGCGCCAGGGTGGGCAGCAGGGCGTGAATGGAGCTCTCGTTGACGCCGAGCGAGAGTCGGCCGCGGCGCAGGCCGCCCAAGTCCTCCATGCCCTTGCGGATTTCATCGCGCAGGTTGAGCAAGCGCTCGGCGTAGTCGCGCAGCAACTCGCCCGCGTCGGTGAGTTTGGCTTGGCGCGCACCGCGGACAAGCAGCGGCTGGCCCACGGTCTCCTCGAGCTTGCGAATAGCAATGCTGACGGCGGGTTGGGTGCGGTAGAGCTTCTCCGCGGCGCGGGAAAAGCTGCGTTCGCGGGCCACGGTGAGAAAGACGTGGAGCTGGGCGAGGTCCATGGGCTCCTCCGGGCGATTCCGGCCGGTGCAAAGCATAAGACTGGTTAATGATAACTACAAGAAATATAAATTTGACTGGCGGACGACTTCGCGGTTAGCTGGCACCACCTCGGGAGGAGGTGCGATGGATTGCGTGCGCATCTTTGACACTACCCTGCGCGACGGCGAGCAGTCCCCCGGCTTCTCCATGACCGTGCCGGAAAAGCTCCGCCTGGCGCGGCAGCTCGAAGAGCTGGGCGTGGACATTCTCGAGGCCGGCTTTCCCATCGCCTCCCGCGGCGACCTGGAAGCCGTGCGCGCCGTCTCGCGGGAGATTCGCGGCTCGCAGGTGGCGGCGCTGGCGCGGGCTAAGAAATTGGACGTGGATGCCGCGCTCGCGGCGCTGGAACCCGCGCACCGGCCGCGGCTGCACATTTTTCTGGCCACTTCCGACCTGCACCTCAGCGCCAAGCTGCGCATGACGCGCGCGCAGGCCCTCGACGCCATCGCGGAGATGGTGCGCTACGGCCGCGAGCGCTGCCCGGACGTGGAGTTCTCCGCCGAGGACGCCAGCCGCAGCGACCTCGAGTTTCTCGGTGAAGTCTTCGTGACCGCCGCCGACGCCGGGGCCACAACGCTGAACATTCCCGATACGGTGGGCTATGCCGTTCCCGAGGAGTACGCCGAGATTTTCCGCCGCGTGCGCGCCCGCCTCGGCGACGCCCCGGGAATCACCTTGAGCGCGCATTGCCACAATGACTTGGGGCTGGCCGTGGCCAATTCCCTGGCGGCGGTGCGCGCCGGCGCCCGCCAGGTGGAGTGCACGATCAACGGCATCGGCGAGCGCGCGGGGAACGCTTCGCTCGAAGAGATCGTGGTGGCGCTCGCCGTGCGCCGGGCCAGCTTCGGCGTAAACACCAACGTGCGCCTGGAAAAGATCTACCCGACCAGTCGGCTGCTCTCGGCCGTCACCGGCGTGGCTGTGCCCCCGAACAAGGCCGTGGTCGGCGCCAACGCCTTCGCGCACGAGGCGGGCATCCACCAGGACGGCATCATCAAGAATCCGTTGACCTACGAGATTATTCCGCCCGAAGCCGTCGGCGTGCCCGCGCGGCAGCTCGTGCTGGGGAAACATTCCGGCCGAAACGCCTTGCGGGTGCGGTTGAGGGAGCTGGGCTACGAGACCAACGACGAGCAATTGAACGAGTGCTACCGCCGGCTGATCGCTCTGGCCGACCAAGCCAAGCAGGTGCGCGACCGCGACCTGCTCACCATCGTGCACCAGGTGCTCCGCGGGCAGGCAGCCGCCGCGGGGGTCGCGCACGACGTGCCCGCGGCAACCTAATTCAGGGCGGGCTGACGCAGACGGGCGTGCCATGACACAAGTCTCCAAGACGATCGTGCTTCTGCCGGGCGATGGCATCGGCCCGGAAGTGATCGCGGCGGCCGCTCGCATCCTGGAAGATTGCGCCGCGGAGTTCGGCCACCGGTTCGAGCTGGCCGAGTTTCCCATCGGCGGCGCCGCCATCGACGCCGGGCTCGCGCCGCTGCCGCAGCAGACTCTGGAAGCCTGCCGCGCCGCCGATGCGGTTCTTCTCGGGGCCGTCGGCGGACCGCGCTGGGACAGCCTGCCGCTCAGCCGGCGCCCGGAGAGCGGCCTGCTGGCCATCCGCAAGGAGCTGGGGCTTTACATCAACCTGCGCCCCATCTGCCTGCGCGAGCCGCTGCGGGGCATCTCGCCGCTGAAGCGCGAGCGCACGGCGAACATCGATTTCGAGATTGTGCGCGAGCTGGCCGGCGGGATCTACTTCGGCGAGCACCGCGTGGACTCGGAAAACGGAAGCGAGCGCGCGCACGACACCGAAAGTTACAGCGCCGAGGAGGTCGGCCGGGTGGCGCGGTTCGCCTTTGCGCGCGCGCAGAGCCGAGCGAACCGCCTGGCTTCAGTGGATAAGGCGAATGTGCTGGCCACCTCGGCGTTGTGGCGCAAGACTGTGACGCAGTTGGCCGACGACTACCCGGGCGTCACCCTCGAGCACCTCTACGTGGACAACGCGGCCATGCAGCTCGTCCTGGCGCCGCAGCAGTTTGACGTGCTGGTCACCTCGAATATGTTTGGCGACATCCTGAGCGACGCTGCCGCGGGGCTCGTCGGCTCGATTGGCCTGGTGCCGTCGATGAGCTGCGGCTTTGGCCCGCCGCTGTTCGAGCCCATCCATGGCTCGGCGCCGTCGCTCGCCGGCAAGGACCGCGCCTGCCCGCTGGGCGCCATTTTCTGCGCCAGCATGATGCTTCGCGAGGCGTTCGGCTTGGCCGCCGAGTCGGAGTGGGTTGAAACGGCGGTGGACCGGGTGCTTTCCAGCGGCTACCGCACGGCCGACATCGCCGAACCCGGGAGTCGCGGGGCCGGCTGCTCGGGCCTCGCTGAGCTGATCCGCTCGGAGATGCAAGCGTCGCTCGAAACCTTCGAGCGCTACGGCTGGGGCGTCTGAACCAACGCTCAGCGAGCCATCGTAGAGGCGCAGCTCGAGTGGCAAGCAGCCCCACCGCCGATACCGCCAAGGCAGGCCCCGCCACCGGCCCCGAAGCAGCCCGCCAGGGGCCTCGGCCCTTGCTCCCCGCCTGATAGAGTGCTAATTTCATTCTTTCCCAAACGAAAGCGCACCTGCACGCCGCTCTATACGGTTTTCTGTAGGCTGGATTGAATCAAGTGAGCGCACCAAGCCTTAAATTCGAACCTCCGGTTTCCGGCAAGACCGCCTCTGGTGAGCCTCGCCAAGCCGCAGCCAGCCCCTTGGCCGACGCCACCTTCTGGCGCGTCGAGGGGAGCCTGTTGGATCTGAGCGCCGTGCGGCCGGTGGCTTACTTCACCTGGAATGCGCAGAGTTTCCTCGAGCGCTGGGCGCGCCGCGGGAGCGTGGCCCTGCTGGCCCTGTTGCGGCCGCTTCTCTATAGCGTGGACCGCATCTTCGCCACCCGGGTGCTGCACACGCTCCTGCGCGGGGTGAGCCGCGATCGGCTGGACCTGCTCGGCGAGGAATACTTCCACTACATCCTGAAGCCGCAGCTCAAGCAGAAGGGCGTGCAGAAGCTCAAAGAATGGATGGCCGGGAACGGCCAGGTCGTGCTGGTGAGCCAGGGATTGGACCACGCGATGCGGCCGCTGGCGGACTTCCTCGGAGTGGAGCGGCTGGTGGCCAACCGGCTGGAGTTCCGCGATGGCCTGGCCACCGGGCGGCTGCTTGAGCCGGTGATCCGGCCGCGAGGCGCGCTGGCGCTGATCACCAGCCGCCGGGCCGATGGGCGCGTTCCGCGGGAGCAATTGCTCCGCAACCTCGGCTTTGCGGCAATGCCGCAGGCCTTGGAGGCAGGGGTCGCGCCCACCAAGAGGCCGGCGGCCGCGAGCCACAAGCCGCTGGTTCTGTTCGACCCCACCAAGCGGCTGGAGCGGTTCTCAGTGCGGGAGTCGCTCCGCGGGAAGCACATCCTGCTGGTCGGCGTCACCGGGTTCATCGGCAAGGTCTGGCTGGTTAACTTGCTGGGTGATCTGCCCGAGGTGGGCAGGATTTATCTCCTGGTGCGCCGGCAACGGTCGAACTCGGCGCAGCGTCGCTTTGAGCGCATCGTCGAGGAATCACCGGCCTTCGACCCCTTGTACGAGCGCTATGGCGACGACTTGGGCAAGTTTCTGGGCGAGCGCATCGAGGTTATCGAGGGCGACGTCAGCCAGCCGGGGCTGGGCATCGAGCCTGCGACACGAACCCGCCTGGCGCGCTCGCTCGATGTGGTGGTGAACAGCTCCGGGCTGACGGATTTCAATCCCGACCTGCGCGACGCCCTGACCGGCAATGTCACCTCGGTGGCGCACCTGCTCGAATTCATCCGCGAATGCGACCACGCCGGGCTGGCGCACCTCTCCACCTGCTACGTGGCCGGGGCGCGCGACGGCCGCGTCCGCGAGGAGTTGCACCCCCATTACACCCCGGCGCACCTGGCGGACTTCGATGCCGAGCGCGAGTGGCAGTTGCTCCAGGAACTGATCCAACAGGTCGAGGAGCGCGCCGAAAGCGCAGAGGTCACCGCAGCTCTGCGGCGCCAGGCACTGGGGAAACGCGCGCGGGCGGCCAACCCGCCGGGCGCGGAGCTGGAAAACCTGATCCGCAAAAACCGAGCGCGCTGGGTGCGCCACCGCTTGACCAAAGCCGGGACGCGGCGCGCCCAGCACCTGGGCTGGCCGAACACGTATACCTTTACCAAGAGCCTGGCCGAGTCGCTGATCGCCCGGCGCGGCGCCGACCTCCCCGTGGCGGTGGTGCGGCCTTCGATTGTGGAAACCTCCACCGCGCAGCCTTTCCGCGGATGGAACGAGGGCATCAACACTTCGGCCCCGCTCTCCTACCTCTTGGGCAGTTATTTCCGTCAACTGCCCACCAACGAGCGCAAGTGCCTGGACGTGATTCCCGTGGACCTGGTCTGCCGGGGGATTACACTGATCGCCGCGGCGGTGGTCGAGCGGCGCCACCAGCGGCTGTATCAACTGGCCACCTCCGCCGCGAATCCCTGCGACATGGGCCGCTCGATCGAGCTCACCAGCCTGGCCCACCGCAAGCACTACCTTTCTCAGCAGGGCCTGGAGCACTGGCTGCGATCGAAGTTCGAGACCATCCCGGTGTCGAAAAAGCGCTACCGCAAGCTTTCCATTCCGGCGCAGAAGGCTTTCGTGCAGGGGATCAACCGCGCCGCGTCCGCCCTGCAGTTCAAGAAGCCGCCGCTGGCGCGGCAGCAGCGCGACCTGGAACGCGTGGAGAAGCTCATCGAGCTCTACGAGCCTTTCATCCTCCATAACGAGCACGTGTTCGAGGCCGAAAACGTGCAGTTGCTCTCCGAAGCGCTTCCCGCCGAAGAAAAAGCAACGTTCGGCTATGACCCGGGCGCGATCGACTGGTGGGAATACTGGATCAACATCCATATTCCGGCGCTGCGGAAGTGGTGCTATCCGCTGCTGGAGGGGCGCGCGCCCGATACCCGGCCACGGCGCGCCTTCCAACTGTCCGAAGCCCCCCGCAACGGCGCCGCGGAGAGCGCCGCCAGGCTCTCCGACGCGGCGCCGCGCAGCAAAGCCACATGGCCATCTTCGTAACCGGCTCCACCGGCTACATCGGCGCGCACATCGTGGCCGGCCTGCTGGAGGGCCACCGCGACCCGCTCAACCTCCTGGTCCGCTCGAAAGATTCGCACCAGAGCGAGGTGCGCCTGTGGCATGCGCTCCAGTTGCACATGGACTTTGCGCGCTTCCACGATTTCCTCTCCACGCGCATACGGATCTTTCGCGGCGACCTGACCGAGCCGCGGTTCGGCCTCGGCGAGGGCGACTACCGACAACTCGCCGGCACGACCGACGCGGTGATCCATTGCGCTGCCACGCTGAACCGCAAATCGGAGAAGAGCTGCCTGAACGTCAACCTGCGCGGGACACTCGAGGTCATCCAGCTCGCGGCGCGGGCGCGCGATGTCCACGGCCTGCGGCGCTTCAGCCTGGTGAGCACCGTGGCGGTGGCGGGCCAGCGGAACCACGAGGTGGTCACCGAGGACACGGCGATTGACTGGGAGCGCTCCGACTACGACCCTTATGCCCGCAGCAAGAAATTCTGCGAGCACATGCTCCGCGAACTGCTTCCCGAGGTGCCGCGGACGATTTTTCGGCCGAGCATCGTCCTGGGCGACAGCCGCCGCGGGGCGACCACGCAGTTTGACATGGTCCGCGCATTCGTCTTTCTGGCCGGGCTCCCCGTGTTGCCGCTCCGCCCGGACGACCGAATCGACATCGTGCCCGTGGACTATGTTGCCGACGCCATTGTGACGCTGCACCAAAAAGAAAAACCGGCGCAGGAGATCTATCACCTCTCCTCCGGCACCGGCTCGCAGACCTTTCGCGAGCTGACCGAGGCGCTGGCGGAGGCGCGAGGACGGCGCAAGCCGATTTTCCTGCCCGGCCTGGAGCGGACGTTCACCGTCGCGGTCAACGCGCTGGCGAGGCGCGGCGGCAAGCTCGGCTATGGCGCTTCGCTGCTCCAGGTGTTCATGCCCTACCTAGTGTGGAATACGGTGTTCGACAACACGCGTGTGGTGGCGGAGATGGGCCGCTTGCCGACGCCGTTCTCCCAGTACAGCTATCCGCTGCTGAAGTTCAGCCGGGAAAACCGCTTCGCCTATCCCTACCAGGAATGGCCCGGCAAAGCCGAAGAGTCCATCGCCACGCGGGGATCGGTGGCATGACCGACCTGGTGCTCTCGGCGTGGGTCAGCAGCCTGATCGAGCTGAGCAAACTGCGCTGGATGCTGGGCGCCGGCGAGCGGTGGAGTCCGGGGGAAAAGCTCCGGCTGCTGTTCGCCGGCTACAACGGCACGCGCAACACCGGCTCGGACGTGCGCGTCGAAGAGATGCTGCGGCAGGTTCGCCAGGTGCTCGGCGAAGACCGGCTGGAGCTGAGCGTGATGACGCAGAACTTCGCGCGGACCCGCGGCTATTTCGGCACGGCGACGCAGGTCAAGCTGCCCGACATTTTTCCTCCCTTCCTCTACCGCGAGGTGCCCAAGCACCACGGTGTGGTGGCGTGCGAAGGCTCGATGTTCAAAAGCAAGTTTGCCAACGCCCTGACGACGATGATGATCGGCTCGCTCGGCATCGCCGCGGCGCAGAACAAGCTTTCGGTCGGCTACGGCGCCGAGGCCGGGCAAATGGACCCGCTGCTGGCGCGCATGTGCCGGCGTTACTGCGGCCAGTCGCTGGTAATTACGCGCAACGAGGAATCGCAGGCCATGTTGAGCGAGCTGGGCGTGCCCAGTGAACTCGGCACCGACACGGCGTGGACCTTCGAGCCGCACGGGGCGGAGTACGGCCGCAAGGCGCTGCGCGAAGCCGGCTGGGACGAGACCTCTCCCGTGCTGGCGGTCTGCCCCATCAATCCGTTCTGGTGGCCGGTGAAGGCGTCGGTGGCCAAGTTTGCCGCCCGGGCGCTCACCGGCGCCTATAAGGAAAGCCACTACCGCACGGTCTATTTCCACAGGTCCGGGCCGAGGGTCCAGGCGGCGTACCGGCGCTATCTGACCGCCATGGGCAACGCGGTGGACGCCTTCCGCAAAAGGCACAAAGTCTTCACCATCCTGGTGGCCATGGAGCGACTGGACGCGCGCGCCTGCCAGGAAGTTGCCGGGCGGCTGGACGGCGCACCGGTATTTTTCTCTGACGAACACGACATGTACCAGCTGGTGAGCGTGCTGCGGTGCAGCCAACTGATCGTGTCCTCACGTTATCACGGGATTGTTACAGCGATGCCTGCGCTGGTGCCTTCGGTGGGGGTCACGATGGACGAGCGCATCCGCAACCTCATGCGCGAGCGCGGCCACGCGCACCTCCTGCTGGACGTGGACGACCCGGAGCTGGAGGTTAAGCTGCTTGCGGCCATGGAGAACCTGCGGAAAGAGTGCGCGGCCGTCCGCGAGGCCATCGGCCGTTCCGTGGTAAAAAACCTCAAGGCCATGGCTCGCATGGGCGTCTATCTCGAGCAGCACGTCCAGCAGCGTTACCCGGAGTTTCCCGTGCGCCGCGGGGTGCACAGTTGGGAGGACTACCTGCCGCCGCTCAGCTCGGGCCTGCGCAAGCTGGTGGAGACCCTCGGCGGGTGAGAAACAGCCTATGCTGGGCGGCCGACCTTGAATTTCCTGGAGAACATTCTTGACCGGTTAAACCAGGCGGGCAGCCGGCCGGTGTTGCAGGAGGTGCGCGAGGGGCGCCTGGTGACCGCCACGGGCCGCGAGTTGGCGTCGCTGGTGGGCGCGGCACAGGCTTTCCTGGCGCGCGCCGGATTGCGCCGAGGCGATCGGTGCGCGTTGCTGGCGCACAACAGCATCCGGTGGGTCGCGCTCGACCTGGCGATGATGGCCGAAGGGATCATCGTCGTGCCGCTGTACGCGCGGCAGGCGCCGGCGGAGTTGGCCGCGATGATGAAAGACTGCTCGGCGTCGCTGGTCTGCTGCGGCGACGCTCCCCTGCGCGACGCCATTGCCAAGGTTTGGCTGGCTGCGCCCCGCCAAGTTTTGCTGGACGAAATCTTCGCCGCCGTGCCGGCGGAAGGCGAGGCCGTGGATCGAGTCGCGCTGGCCGAAAGCGATCCGGTCGCGATCAGCTATACTTCCGGCACGTCGGGCGAGCCCAAAGGGGTTATCCTCACGGTCGGCAACCTCAACCACATGCTCGCTTGTACCACGGCGCGCCTGGATCTGCTGATGGGCCCGCGGCAGGAGCCGGACCGGGGCTTCCATTACCTCCCGTTCTGTTTTGCCGGGTCGTGGATCCTGCTGCTGAGCTGTCTTTCCCGCCGCAGCGTGCTGACGCTTTCGACCGACCTCGCTCGTCTGGCGGACGAGCTCCGCCTGGCGGAGCCGGACTATTCCCTCAACGTTCCGACGCTGCTGGAAAGAATGCGCGCCGGCATCGAGGAGGGATTGACGAAGCGAGGCGGGGTCGCGCGCAAGCTCTTTGAGCGCGCCCAAGCGGCGTGGGACCGCCGGCAGGTGGGTGAGCCCCGCTGGTTTGACCGATTCTGGTTGGCCCTGGCAAACGCCGCGTTGTTCCCGGCCATCCGCAAGAGGTTGGGGCCGAACCTGAAGGCCCTGATCTGCGGCTCAGCGCCGCTGGCCGAACAGACGCAGCTCTTTTTCATGATGCTGGGTGTGCCGGTGCTGCAGGTTTACGGCTTGACGGAAACCACGGCCATTTGCACGATGGACGATCCCCGGCGGATCCAAGCGGGCCGCGTCGGCCCGGCCATCCCGGGCATTGAGATGAAGCTGGGCGAGGACGAGGAAATCCTGGTCCGCGGCCCCAACCTTTTCGCGGGCTACTGGAACCGCCCGGCGGAAACGGCCAAGACTTTCCGGGACGGCTGGTTTCGCACGGGCGACCGCGCGGAATGGAACGACGCGGGAACCTGGCGGATCATCGGGCGGCTGAAAAACCTGATCGTGCTCAGTTCGGGCCACAACGTCGCGCCCGAGCCGATCGAAGAACTGCTGCTGCGCTCGCTGCCCGGCGCGCAGCAGGTGGTGGTGGTGGGCAACGGGAAAGACTACTTGGCCGCAGTGGTGACCGGGGAAATCACTCGCGAGCAAGTGGAGGCGCAGATGAAGACCCTGAACCCGCAATGGCCGCATTACCGGCGCCTGCGCGCTTTCCACATCGAGAAACAGCCGTTCACCATTGAGAGCGGGCTGCTCACCGCCAACGGAAAACTCCGGCGCGACGTCATCGCTGCCCGCTACCAGTTGCAAATCGAGCAGATGTACCGCAGGAAGGACGCATGAAGAGTCACCAGGGCACAACGCTTTCCTGGGAACTGGCGGGCGAGACCCTGGAGCTGGCGCTGCACCGCGAGCCGTGCAATGAAATCGGCTTGGCCATGCTCGAGGAGTTGGAACAATTCGCCGGCGCGCTGGAGGCGGCCTCGACACAGGCGAGCGCCCTGATCATCCACAGCACGTTGCCGTCCGGCTTCAGCGCCGGCGCCGATCTGCGCGAGCTCTACACGCGCTCGCAGGCTCTGGCCGCGGGCGCGCGCGTGGCCGGCGTGCGCGGCTTTCTCGAGCGCATCCACCGTGTGTTGAACCTCCTGGACGCCTCGCCGCTTACTACCATCGCCGCCGTGCACGGCGTTTGCTTCGGCGGCGGCTTCGAACTGGCGTTGGCCTGCGACCTGATCGTCGCCGACAAGATGGCGCGGTTCTGCTTCCCCGAGCTGCGCCTGGGGCTCATCCCGGGTTTTGGCGGCATCCCCCGGCTCAGGCGGGACCTCGGCAACGCCGTGGTGCGCGACCTTCTGCTCACCGGGCGCAGCATCAATGCCACTCGGGCGCTGGGCGTGGGGTTGGTCAGCCAGGTGGCGGGCGAAGGCGAAGCGCTGCGCCTGGCGCGGTCCACTGCGGAGCAAGTGAGGAAGTTCGACCGGCCGACCAGCGCCGCCGCGAAACGGTTTATCAAGCCCATCCCGTACGAAGAGCTGCGCCGAGAGATTGAAGTCTTCTGCGAGCTGTTCGCACGGCCGGCGGTGGAGGCCGGGTTGCGCAAGTTCGTCGAAAGCACCGACGCGATGCCGTATTTGCCCTGAGGGAAGGAGAGGCACTTCGATGCGCACACTGGAACAGACCACCGACGAAATCCTGGGGCTAGCGGCAACGCACTTCCGAGTGCCCCGGGAGGAGCTCTCCCCGGACGACGACTTCTTCAAAAAGCTCGGCATCGACAGCCTCCAGGCGCTCGACCTGCTCACGCGCCTGGAAAACCACTTTGGAGTGGAATTGCCCGACTACGAGATCCAGGGGGTCAGCGACTTTCGCACCCTGGCCCACCGCATCCAAGCCCGCCTGTGATAGAGAGCCACAGAGGCACTGAGACACAGAGATTGAATCAGACCAACAGAGTGACGGAAGCGATCATCGGGTGCGCAATCGAATTCCACCGCCAGCTTGGTCCAGGTTTGCTGGAGTCTTCTTACGAAGCAGCTTTGTGCATGGAATTGGAAGAGGCTGGCCTAAAGTATCAGCGACAGGTCGCAGTTCCTGTGGTCTATAAGGGGCGAACGATCGGGGAATACCGGCTCAACCTGATCGTGGAAGAAGCGGTAGTGGTAGAAATCAAAAGCGTCGAGCGATTTGATCCGGTTTTTGAAGCACAAGTGTTGACCTACCTCAAGATCACGGGGAAAAAGATCGGGCTGCTGATTAACTTCAACTCTCCCCTGTTGAGCGACGGCGTTAAGAGGTTTATCCTCTGACCTTTCATATCTCTGTGCCTGTGTGTCTCCGTGGCATCTTCGATGCTCAATCTGCACAACTTTGAATCACTTGGCGCGGCGCTGCGCGATGCGCTGGAGCGCTGGCCCGACGAAACTTGCTTGATCGAAGCTGACCGCGACCGCGAGAACTGCCGGCTGACCTACCGGCAGTTCACGCAGGCGGCGTTGCCGCTGGCGAGCGCGCTCGAGCGGTCAGGCTTCGCCGCGGGCGACCGAGCCGCAATAGTGATGTCCAACCAGTCGAAATGGCTCATTTCCGCCTACGCCGTCTTCCACTCGGGCGGGGTGCTGGTGCCACTCGACTACAAGCTGAGCCCGCAGGAACACCTGCAACTGCTGGCGCACTCGAAGGCGCGCGTGCTGGTGGTGGAGTACCACCTCTGGCGCGCCATCCTGCAGGCGGAGGGTTTCCGCGAACTCCGCGCCAAGACGGTGCTGGTCAGTGAAGCTCCGCCGGGAGCCGACCTGGCCGGCGCGCAGCGCTGGGAGGAGTTTCGCGACCCCCGCGAGCCGGCCTTCGTTCCTCGGAAGCGAACGGATATGGCTTGTATCGTCTATTCCTCGGGCACCGGCGGGCGGCCCAAGGGCTGCGTGACGACGCACGAGAATTACCTCGAGCAGTGCGTCGCGCTCACCTCGCTTTATCCCTTCTGGCCGGGCGTGCGTTACCTGAGCATTCTCCCCACGAACCACGCCATAGACTTCATGGTGGGCTTCATCGGGCCGTTCACCTGCGGCGCGGCCGTGGTGCACCTGCGCACCCTGCGGCCCGAATATGTCCGCGAGGCCTTCCCGCGCTACAAGATCACTTACATGAGCCTGGTGCCGCTGGTGCTGAAAAACCTGGAGAAGGGCCTGCGGGGGCGGATGGACGGCTTGCCGCCGCACAAGAGAATGCTCTTCCATGGGCTGGTGGCGCTCAACCGCCTGCTGACGCGCCGGAGGCCAAACCTCGCGCTCAGCCGGCGCCTGCTTCCGCAGGTGCACCAAGCCTTCGGCGGGGAGTTGCGCGCGCTGTTTGTCGGCGGGGCGTTCACCGAGCCCGCGACGCTGCAGTTTTTCTACGACCTGGGAATTCCCGTGGCCAACGGATATGGCCTGACCGAAGCGGGCACCGCGGTCACGCTGAACGATTTCAAACCGTTCCGGGCGAATACGGTGGGCAAGCCGCTGCCGGGGACGGAGGTGCGCATCGTAAACCCTGCGCCCGACGGCGTCGGCGAGGTGGCCGTGCGCAGCAAGACGGTGATGGCGTACTACCTGGACGACCCGGAGATGACCGCGGAGACAATCGTGGATGGCTGGCTGATGACCGGCGACCTGGGACGAATGGACTCGGTCGGCCATTTGCAACTCTTCGGCCGGAAGAAAAACCTGATTGTCACCGCCGAGGGCAAAAACATCTACCCGGAAGATATCGAAACCACCTTCGAAGGTCTGCCGGCAAAGGAGTACTGCGTGTTCGCGGCAAACTACCTCTGGCCCGAGCGCAGCATGGTCGGCGAGCAACTGGTGATCGTGTTGCGGCTCGAGCCCGGCCAAAACTTTGCCCCGGCGCTGCGCGAAGACCTGGCCGGCCGCAATCGCCGCCTGCTGCCGTTCAAGCGCCTCAGCGGGTACGTCCTCTGGGACGAGGATTTTCCTCGCACTGCTTCCCTGAAAATTAAACGCCCGGAACTTGCCGCGCAGATCAGCCGGCGGCTCAAGCGCTCGAGCACCGTGGTTCCCCTGTGAAGCACCGCTTCCTGGCCATCGTCAACCCGGCGGCAGGCGGCGGGCGCTGCGGCCGGCTCGCTCCGCTGGCGTTGGAAAAGCTCCGCGCCGCGGGAATGGAGTTGGATGTCGTCCAGAGCGGTGCCCCGGGCCATGCCACGGAGCTTGCCCGCGAAGGCTACGCGAAAGGGTATCGCCGGTTCATCGCTGTGGGTGGCGACGGCACATCCTACGAAATCGTGAACGGGCTGTTCCCCGAAGCTGCGGCTGGCGAGCGTGCCGCGCTCGGATTTCTCCCGCTGGGCACGGGCAACTCATTCTTGCGCGACTTCAGCCATCGCGGCGTGGATGACTCAACCCAAGCCATCGTTTCCGGGCGCCGGCAGGCGTGCGACGTCCTGCGGCTCACGCACAAGGAAGGCGTTCTGCACTACATCAACCTGCTGAGCATGGGCTTCACCGCCGAGGTCGCCGCGCTCACCAACCGGCGCTTCAAACCGTTGGGCGAGCTGGGCTATCTGATGGGCGTGCTGATTTGCCTGGCGCGCCTTCGCTGGCGCATGTTTCCACTTCGCGTCGATGGCCAGGCGGAATTCGACCGCCGGCGCTGCTTGTTCCTCAGCTTCAACAACAGCAAATTCACCGGGGGTAAAATGATGATTGCGCCGCTGGCCTCGACCGGCGATGGCCTGGTGGAATTTGTGCGCTGGGGGCCGATCGGGCGCGCGGGACTGATGCGCAACCTGCACACGCTCTACGACGGCTCTCATCTGGCGCACCCGCTGGCGTCGCGCCTGGGCGCCCGGCGGATCGAGTTCGCCCTGGAGGCTCCCGTGGACGTCCTGGTGGACGGCGAGGTGCTCCGCCTGCACTGCCAGACCCTGGAGGTTTTGCCCGCCGCGCTCGACGTCATGGTATGAGAAACCTCTACCTGATCCTGCGCAGCGCGGTTTTGTGGATCGTCAGCAGCGTCCACTTCTTTGTCGTGTGCAGCTTCCTAATCTTTCTGGGTCTGTTCATCGACCCGCGAAAGAACGACCGGCCGCAGCGCATCCTCTGCCGCAACGTGTTGCGGCTGGCTGGAGTCGGATTTGAGGTGCGTCGGTCGCCGGGTTTTGACCCGCAGCGCACCAGCTTCTTCATCGTCAACCACGTCAACCTCTTCGACCCGTTCGTGGCCTATTCCGCCATCCCGCAGTTTGTGCGCGGGTTGGAGCTGGAATCGCATTTCAAAATCCCGGTGTACGGCTGGATGATGAAGCGATTCGGCAATGTGCCGGTCCCGGAGGAGACTCGGCCGTCGGAGCTGAAGCGCATGTGGCGGCTCACCAGGGAGGCTCTGGAGAGCGGCACGAGCCTGGTGGTCTTCCCCGAGGGCAGCCGCACGCTCGATGGCCACGTCGGGCCGTTCAAGGACGGCGTCTTCCGTATGGCACAACAGTTCGGCTATCCCATCGTGCCGGTCAGCATTGTCGGTTCGTTTGAGTTTAATCGGAAAGATAGCTGGATGCTGCGCCCCTCGAAGATCGTGGTGCACCTGCACGACACGATCGAGACCCGGGGGATGGGCAAAGAGGAGATTGAGGCGCTGCGGGACCGCGTCCGCGAGATTGTCGCGCAGCCCGTAGAAGCAGCCCAGGCGAGCCGCGAATCAGTCTAGCCCCTCCGAATGGAACACCGCGAGGTCATGCAACTACATCCAGTGGGAACGGCAACTACAGAGTGAGGCGGATCCCGGGGAGGGTGCGGCCCGCGCGTGTTTCCTGCCAGGTGTAGACGATGCGGTGGATGACGGTGATGGTGGAAATTACCGCAATCACCCACAGCACCGGCGCCATGCGGTCGAACACGCCGCCGATGATCAGCAGCACGAGGCGCTCGGGCCGTTCCATGAAGCCCACCTTGCAGGTGGGGATCAGCGATTCGGCGCGCGCGCGCGCATAGCTGACCATCACCGAGCCGGCGGTGGCCACCGCAGCCAGGATGACGTAGGAGGAGCGCCCGTTTACGGCGTAATAGACCAGCAGGCCCATGTACAGCGCCATGTCGGAGTAACGGTCGAGCGTCGAATCATAGAAGGCGCCAAACGCGGTGACGCGGCCTCCGCGCCGCGCCACCTGTCCGTCCAGAATGTCGAGGAAACCGGCGAAGAAGATGAGCGCCGCGGCCCGGCGAAAGTCCCCCCGGGCGAAGTGCACCGCGGCCCAAAAGTTGACCAGCAGGCCGAAAAAGGTCAGCAGGTTGGGGTTGATGCCGGTTGCGGCAATCGCGCCCACAATCTTGTCCAGCAGCCAGCGACTGCCCTCGCCGATCCAGCGTGTAACCATCGCCGCGCTTGAGTCTAACTCCTCTTCCGGCGGGAATCATACGACACCCCGCCCGACCGCCTCAAGCGTGCCGCTCCAGGGATTATGGTGGGCCTGGGTAGACTCGAACTACCGACCTCACCCTTATCAGGGGTGCGCTCTAACCACCTGAGCTACAGGCCCACAACCAGTGTGAAACACCCGCAGCAAAACTAAATCATCATAGCCGCCGACTGCCGACCCGGTCAAGGCCGGGCGGTTCACGCTAGGGCCATCAGCTCGATTTCCACGCGGACGTCCCGCGGCAGGCGGGCGACCTCAACGGTTGCCCGCGCCGGCGGCTGCGAGGAAAAATAGCGGCCATAGACTTCGTTCATGGCCGCGAAGTCCGCCAAGTCCTTGAGGTACACCGTCGTTTTCACCACGCGGTCGAGGGATGACCCGGCAGCCTCGACGATGCCCTTCAGATTTTCGAGCACCCGCTCGGTCTGCCCGCCGACATCGCCCTCGACCACCTGCTGCGTGCGTGGGTCGAGCGGAATTTGTCCCGAAACGAAAAGAAATCCATTCGCTCGGATCGCCTGTGAGTACGGGCCGATGGCTTTGGGCCCGCGGTCGGTGGAAATCACGTCCTTCACGCTCACCCCCAAGTGTAGCGATTAAAAGATAGCAGCAGAAAATTGAAGACGCGCACCGCCAGCTCCCAGTTTTCCGATTTCTATTTTTTCTCCTCAGGTTTCCCTTCGTACCGAGCGCGCACTTCCGCCGGGATGCCGGTCTGATCGAGCCAAAGACGGAAAAACTCGCCAAGTTTCTGCTGCGTCTCCAGCTCCAGAGCCGACATCAGCTCGGGATAGCCAAAATAGCCGCCGCGGAGGCTGCGCACGATTCGCGCCAGCGCCCGCCGGACGTTTTCTTTCCCATAACGGTCTTCAAGAGCGACGAAGAATAGCGCGCCTTTGCTGTAGCCGAAGGCGCGTTGCTCGAAAGAGTCCGAGGATTCAATGCGCAGCAGCGGCTTATCCGGCGCCTTCCTGCGCGATTCGTCGAACCAGTGCAGCAGCAGCGCCGCGCGGATGTGCCGCGCCGCTTCGCCGCCGCGCGCCTCAGCCGCGACCACCGTGGCGTACTCGGCGAGGCCTTCGCCCAGCACGCGTTGGACCTCCTTCCGCGGTGCAATGGCCCGGCCGAACCAGAGGTGGGCGAACTCGCGCTCGGCGAGGTCGAGAAAAGCGTCGCTGGCGATACCCAGGGCAAATGCTTGACGATTCAGCAGCGCGCCCGAGGGCACAGCGACGCCCGCGGCGTCGCCGCTCGCGAAGGCCGACGGTGCGAGCTGCGCCGAGGTCTCGACCAGCCCGATTGGCGGCGCGGTCTTCTCCAGCGGCCCAAACGCCGCGCGGTAGGCGTTCAGTGTCGCGGCAAGGCGCGTGGCGGCCAGTTGGGCTTGCTCGGCCGCCAGCGGCTCAAAGCTCCAGAAGAAAAGCTCTCCGCCCGCAGTCTTGAGTCGCCTCTCCTGGTAGCGCCCAGCCACAATAAAGGGGTCCAGCTCTTGTTTGGGAATGCGGAAGCGCGCCTCCGTCCCTGCGTCGCGGCGCCGCGCCTCCTGCTCGCGGTCTGCCGCAAGAATGCGAAAGTCGGCGGGAGCCTGAATGGCCAGAGAGATCTCTCGCGGCTTCTGGCCGCCCTTGGCCAAGGCTCCCTTGGGAGCGCGCAACCGCGGGAAGACCGCTGCACCGCGGATGTGAAAAGCGCCGTCGTTTACGGCCAGGGCGTCATGGCCGGGTGATGCGGGGGCAAGGTCATATTCGATTTCCAGATTGCGCCGCTGCTTCTGCGGCCACGGCGGATCGAACCGAATCTGCACAGAGCGTGCTCCGGCATCGCCGGCCGTGGATAGTGCAGCGTCGCGGCCATCCACCTGGGCGCGCAGATCCTGTCGTCCAAAGGACTGGTCGTCCGGAAGAGCCGCTTCAACAAATTCGAGTGCGGCGTTGCCGATATTCTTCAGCCGGAAAGAGGCGCGGATGTGGAGGCGCGGCGGTGACGCGGAGAGGTAGCGGACCTCGATCTGCTCCTGCTCGATCTCATAGCCGGGAGCGAGTGGCACGGCGCAGCCCGCGAGAAGCAACAGGGCCGCGAAGGCCAAAACAACGCGGGTCATGCGGAAGATGGAGTTCGCGCGCAACGTACGGGGATTCTACCGGGCGGGGCGTCGCGGGTCAAAAGCCGCCGCGAGGTAGCGTCCCCGAGCCCGCGCGGCGCTCAACGGCGCCGGCGGCGGTAGCGGACGAAGCCCGAGCCGCCCGCGGCGCGGCGGTGGGCAGCCACGATGGCCTGGGCCTGCTCGTCGGTGGCGCCGCGGTTGATCAGGGCGAGGATTTCCGCTTCGCTCAGCTCGACATTTTTGAGTTGTGCGAGCGCCGGTCCGGAAAGCGCGGCCTGGCCGGCAGCGCGGCGGCGCGCCACGGCGAGAAGCACCTCATCGGAAAGCCCGACCAGGCGGATGGCCTGCGCCTCGCCTACCCATGAACCGAGCTGGTTGAGGCGCGCCAATTCCAGGAGAGCGGCTTCGCTGACGTTGACGCGGAGGAGGTCGGCGACAGCGTCGCCGGACGTCAGCGACTCCTTGCGCTCGCGGGCCATGCGCAGCAGCGCGATGCAGCCCGCGTCCGAAAGCCCAGCCTGGCGCGCCTTCACCAGCTCGGCCACCTCGGTGTCGGTTATCTCCAGCCCGCGAAGCTCCTCGATGCTGCGGAAGCGCATGCCGGCCTTGTCGAGCGGGGTCGTATCGGTGCGGCGGAGGCGCTTGCAGGCGGCACCTGAGGCGGCCATCGCCGCCAGGACGAGCAGTACGGCAAGCGCGCGGCGCGCGGTTGGCCGGGTGCCTGTGCGCGAAAGGAGAGAGAAGCTCATCAGCTTCATTCTAGCCGCATGTGGCGGCGGCAGGTACTCGCTGTGCCGCGAAGATTAATGGATCCTGGCTGGAGGCGCCCGCCCGAGCCGGCTCAGACGCGATAGACGCGCTCAACCCCGAACACGCCCGAAATTTTCTTGATATTGGCCAGGATGCGCTCGAGCTGTTTGCGGTCGGCGATATCGAGGGTAGCCTCGATGCGCGCGTGGAGGTTGTCGGGGCGGCTGTCGAGGGTGCGGATGTTGGAGCCCGCCTCGCTGATGATGGTGGTGATATCGGCGAGCATCCCGGGGCGGTCCTGGGTGCGGATGAGCAGGCTGACGGGGAAGGTGGTCTGGGCCGAACCGCTCCATTCGACGCTGATGCGGCGCTCCGACTGGTAGAGCAGGTTCTGCACGTTGGGGCAGGCTGTGATGTGCACGGCGACGCCCCGGCCGCGGGTGACGTAGCCGACGATGTCGTCGCCGGGGATGGGGTTGCAGCACTTGGCGCGATACACCATCAAGTCGTCGTGGCCGCGCACGAGCACGGCGGCATCATGGATGCCGAGCATGCGCTTGACCGTGGAGACCAACTTGGCCGGCTTCTCCTCGGGCTTCTCGCCCAGCGGCTCACCAACGGCCTTGCTGAGGATCTGTCGCGCCGAATACCTCCCGAAGCCCAAGTCGGCGTAGAGATCGTCGAGTTTGGCGCAGCCGTATTCCTCGGCGACACGCTGCCAGTCGGCTTCGGGGATTTTCTTCAGGCTGCGGCCGAACTGCCGCGCCTCGCGCTCGAGCAGGCGCCGGCCGACCTCGGTGGCTTGGCGGCGCTCGTTCAGGTTGATCCAGTGGCGGATCTTGCTGCGGGCGCGGGAGGTGCGGACGTAGCTCAGCCAGTCGCGGCTGGGGGCGTGGCCCTTCTGTGTGAGGATCTCCCCCACGTCGCCGTTGGCCAGCCGGTGGCGCAGCGGCACGATCTGGCCGTTCACTTTTGCACCGACGCACTGGTGGCCGACTTCGGTGTGAATGGCGTAGGCAAAGTCGAGCGGGGTGGCGCCCCGCGGCAAGGCCAGCACGCGCCCCTTGGGCGTGAAGGTGTAGACCTCCTCAGGGTAGAGGTCCACCTTCAAGGTGGAGAGGAAGTCGCTGGGCTCCTGCATCTCCTTCACCCACTCGATCAACTGGCGCATCCAGACGATGCGCTGGTCGTCGGCGTCGGAAACCTCTTTGCCGTCCTTGTATTTCCAGTGCGCGGCCACGCCTTGCTCGGCGATGCGGTGCATCTCCTGGGTGCGGATCTGCACCTCGAACGGCTGCCCGGCATGGATGACGGTGGTGTGCAGCGACTGGTAGAGGTTGGGCCGGGGCATGGCGATGTAGTCCTTGAAGCGGCCGGGGACCGGCCGCCAGATCTGGTGGATCACGCCGAGCGCGCCGTAGCAATTGCGCACGGTATCGGTGATCACGCGCACGGCCAGCAGGTCGTAGATCTGGTCGAGCGTGCGCTGCTGCCGCTGGCTCTTCTGGTGAATGGAGTAGAGGCGCTTGATGCGCCCCTCGACCTCGGCGGGAATGCTGTTTTCGACCTGTTTCTTGCGAATGGTGTCTTGGACCTCGTGGAGAAATTTCTCTAGCGTCTTACTTTTCGTCTCCACGCGTTTCTGGAGCTCGAGATAGGCAGCGGGTTCGAGGTAGCTGAAGGCCAGATCCTCCAATTCGCCGCGGATCAGCCCCATGCCCAGCCGGTGAGCAATGGGGGCGTAGAGCTCGAGGGTCTCGCGGGCGATGCGCTCCTGCTTTTCCGGCGGAAGGAAGCGCAGGGTGCGCATGTTGTGCAGCCGGTCGGCCAACTTGACCACGACGACGCGGACATCGTTGACCATGGCCAGGAGCATCTTGCGGACGTTTTCGGCCTGGCGGGCCTCCGGGGCCAGCAAGTCGAGGCGGCTGATCTTGGTGACGCCTTCGACCAGCCGGGCGGTATCGTTGCCAAACTGCTCTTCGATCTGCTTCAGCGGGATGCGGGTGTCTTCGACGACGTCGTGGAGCAGGGCGGCGCACAGGGTGGTGACGTCGAGCTTCATGTCCGCCAAGATGTGCGCCACTTCCAGGGGGTGGGAGAGGAAGGGGTCGCCCGACTCGCGCAACTGCGCTTGGTGCTGTTCGGCGGCAAACTCGTAGGCGCGGCGCAACAATTCGACGTCGCTGGCGGGGCGGCTCTGGCGCACCTTTTCGAGCAGCGCGGCGAAGCGCGCGTTGAGCGCGCGGCCCGATTTGTCGAGCCTCCCGACGAGCCGGGGCGCGCCGGCGGGTCTGTCCGGCGAAGACATGGCCTCTCTATTCTAGTACGGAATCAAAACTGGGATGGCGAAACTCGAAAATCGTCAGCGAAGAAAACAAAGCACGATTGCAAAACCCGGTGAGCCTTTCCGTCTAAGTGGGGGCACATTCACACGACTCTCGCCGTGCCCAAGGGAATCCCCCAATGCCTGGACCCAGATGGATGCGTCCCAAAGAAGAGGGCGGGGCTTTTACCTGAAGAGCTTCCGTGCGCATGCGGCAAGCGCCAGCAGACCGCCCCCCACGAGCAGCAGCGAGCTGGGTTCGGGAATGGAGGTGGCGACAACCGTGCCGCCGCCGAATTGGTGGAAGCTATCGCGGTTGAAGCGGAACGCGCTGTCGGCATCAATCGGAAATGTGCCGGTAAGCAGTACGGGGTTTGACGGCGCCCCCGTGAAAAGTGCCGGCCCAAAAAAACTCCACAAATACAGATCCCCGCCATCCGTGAGGCTGATATCGAATAGGCCCGCCATCGCCAAGGAGTAGAATTGTATCGTGGCCCAGTCCGTCGCATTTGTGGCCCCTGAGGAATAGGTGACCGGGACGATGGTAGTAAAAGAACTGGCATCACTGGCGGATGGAATCAGCGGGATCGGTTCGCTGAACAGGAACGAAAAAGCAGTGTTGGGGGCGGTCAGAGGGGTTGTCGGAATCGAGGGTCCGTAGGTGCTGTTCACCACGTAGTGCATGGTTTCGGCCAACGCGGGAGAACTGCTCAAGGCGAGCACGAGCAGGAGAAAGATCAGCAGGCCGATTGTCTTGCGCATGGCACGTTCCTCCGTCTTACCGAGCTACCTCGCGGCGTCCCTCCTGGGCCGCCAACGCTGTTCCACTATGGGTCAACAGTTCCAGGAAGCAATCTTCCTTCCAATTTAGGGGGTAGGAAACAAAGAAGTTAGCGGCGCTGCACTGAACGGATGCCGAAAACATTTTCCACAAGCGTGACAAACAAATATCTTCGTTCTTCTTCCGTGAATAGAAAGTGCAATAGTTTGCACACTTTCGCCAAAAGTTATCCAAAATGAGCGGTTTCGACCCTATTCTTGCGAAAAAGAATTGCAGCCGGGTTAGGTCTTGGCCGGGGCTTCCATCTTCTTTTGCTTGATCTCTTTGACCTTGTCCACTAGGTCGTCGGCCTTCTTTAGCAGGGCTTCGCGTTCCTCAAACGAGGCCACCATGTCGGCCTTGCGGCGAAGAAGCAAGTTCAGGTAGGCCAGGGCATCGTCGTAGTCGGGACGCAGCCGGATGGCCTCGTTCAAATGGTGGATGCCCTCGTCCACCACCGCGCCGTATTTGGCGGCGTACTCCTCGCGCAGCTTGGGAGGCAGCGGCTGGTCGTCCTTGGCCTGCTTGCGCGGGTTCGACCGATTGTGCTCGGCGCGCATCTCGGTGTTGGCGCGGAAAGAGAGTGTCCAGTCAATGACGCCGATCCAGTAATAGGGCTCAGGGTCCGTGGGCTTCAGCCGGATGTGTTTCAGGTGGTAAGACTTCGATTCTTCGAACTTGCTGGGCGTGTATGGCGTGGCCGCCATCTGGAAGAGGATGGAGCCAATGCCGTCAATCGCAGAGAGATTGTTGGGGTCAATCCGCAGGACCTCCTGGAACTCAGCGATGGCCTGCTCACCCTTCCGGACGTTTTCCGGCGACGGCGCGCCGGGAATGAACTGGCTGGCGTAGGCGGTGGCGAGGTACAGGCGCGCGTTCAACAGTGCCGGATCGTACTCTTTGGCCTGCTTGAAGGCTTCGATGGCCGCATCGAACTGGCCGTTCTTGTAGGCCTGCACGCCCTTGTTGAGCATGTCGCGAGCCCTGAGCTTATTGCAGCCCGTCATGCCCAAGGCGAGCAGCACGGCGAGGGCGACCAGCGGGGCAACACGCCAACTCCTGCGATCCCTACCAGCCAACGCGAGTGGATTCATAAGGAACAGTCCATCCCTGCTGTGATTGAATTCCCCCTGAGCGTGGCAACCGAAAACTGTGACCCGCCCGGCAAACCCATGCCGGGCGGTTATTGCCCCATTTCAATTCCGGCCGTCAGCAAGCCGACCTGCTCCACCCCTGCGCTGCGGATGATACTGATGGCCTGAGCGACCTCAGCGAACTCGACCGGCGCGTCCCCCCGGACAAAGGCCACCTTCTCGGGCCTCTCCTTGAAGATTGCTTCCAAGCGGGCTCCGATAGCATCCCAGGTGGTCTTCTCGTTGTTGATCTTCAGGGAGCCCCGGACGCCCACCTGAACCACGATAGCAGTGGGAACCGGCTCCTCAGGAGTTTTCGCTCTGCTAAGCTGGGGCAGCAAGGCCTGCAGCCCTTGGGGCGTGAGCGGCGTGATCACCATGAAGATGATCAGCAGCACGAGCAGAATATCGATCAATGGCACGACGTTCATGTCGGCCACTGCGCCCCCCTTTCGTCCACTCACCTGAATGCCCATCGAGAACACCGCAAGGCAAAAACCGACAAGCCCCGCCTGGGGCAGCGGGCTGTCAGCGGTTACTGCCCCGCTTCGAGTTTGGCGGTGATCAGGCCGACCTTATCGATGCCCGCACCGCGCATGATGTCAATGGCGCGGGCCACCTCGGCGAACAGCACCGCGTCGTCGCCTTTGACGAAGGCGATCTTTTCCGCTCGCTCCTTGAAAATGGCTTCCAGCCGCGGGCCCAAACTCTCCCAGGTATTCTCTTCCTGGTTGATCTTGAGCTTCCCGTTGAGACCCACCTGGACCACGATGGTCTTTTGCAGGATTTCTTGGCTGGGCTGTTGCTGGCTCGGCGAGGGCTGAGGCACCAGAGCCTCCAGGCCCTTCGGCGTGAGCGGCGTGATCACCATGAAGATGATCAGCAGCACGAGCAGAATATCGATCAATGGCACGACGTTCATGTCGGCCATGGTCCCGCCCCGGCCTTCTCCAACCTGAATACCCATCTTTTCAGCTCCCGACTGCTTTCAGTGCACCTGGTCCTCGAGGTTCCCCGGCCGGCGGCTAGCCCCCGGTGGGCGGCGGAGGCGGCGCCGGAGTCCGCTGCTGGATCTTCTCCGTGAGCAGCCCCAATTGGTCCACGCCGGCGGCGCGAATCTCGTCCACGACCGCGACGACGTCGCCGTACTTGGCACGGCCATCGCTCTTGACGAAGACGGTCTTGTCGAGGCGATTGGCGATGCGGTCGCGGATCAGCGGGGGGAGCTGGTCTTTAGGCGTCTTCGTGGAACCCAGATAGATGCTGCCGTCGCGGGTGATGGCCACGATGATGGCGTCATCGCGGTCGGCATCCTGCATTTCGCGGGGGTTATTCACCCGGGCCAGGTCCACCGAGACGCCCTTCTGCAACATCGGCGTCACGACCATGAAGATGATCAGCAGCACGAGCATGATGTCGGCCATGGGAATGACGTTGGGGGCCGCCATCACCTCGCCCGCTTTTGGCTTGTAGGCCATGGCGGTTACTTCTTTCCGCCTCGGCGAGTGATGAAGTAGTTCACCAGCTCCATGGAGGAGTTATCCATCTCCACGTCGAAGGATTCCACTTTGTTGGTGAAATAGTTGTAGGTCCACACCGCCGGCACAGCGACGAACAGCCCGAGCGCGGTGGTCACCAGGGCTTCGGAAATGCCTCCCGCCACGGCGGACAGACCGGTGGCCTTCTGCGTGGCGATGCCCTTGAAGGCGTTGATGATGCCCACCACGGTGCCGAACAGCCCGACGAACGGGGCCGTCGAGCCGATGGTGGCCAGGCCGCTCAGGCCGCGCTTCATCTCGGCGTGCACGATGGCCACGGAGCGCTCCAGGCCGCGCTTGGCGGCTTCGATGACCTCGGCGTCGGTCACCTGGGCGGAAGCGGATTGAAACTCCGACAGGCCCGTGGCGACCACCTTGGCGATGTGGCTCTTCTTGTTCCGCTCGGCGATGGAGATGGCCTCGTCGAGCTTGCCCTCGCGCAGCGCACCCGCCACCTGCTGCACGAAGATGCGGGACTGCTTGCGAGCCGCGCTGTACATCAGGATCCGGTCAATCATCACGCCCACCGACCACGCGGACATGACGAACAGCAGGATGACCACAATCTTGGCCGGGATGCCCATAGACTTCCACATGCTCATGATGTCCCAGCCGACCTGGGCCTCCTGCAAAAGGCAGAGGCTTAACAACGACAGATTGGCAAGCATACGGTTCGCTCCTTTTCGTTCGCAAACTGTCTGGCGGGGGCTGGCGGATCGACCGGCCCCGACCGGATAGCACCCCGCCGCAGCACGCCCCGGCCTCGGGGAGGAGTCGCGGCGGCCCTACGGAACTAGTTCAGCGTATAGGTGACTTCGACCGTAGTGACCACTTCCACCGGTTCGCCGTTGAGCAGCGTGGGATGGTAACGCCACTGGCGCACCGCATCCAGGGCCGACTGCACCAGCAACGGATGGCCTTGGAGCACCTGCAACTCCACCACCGAGCCGTCCTTGGCAATGACTGCCTGGAGGCGGACGGTGCCCTGAATGCGCGCCTGCTTGGCCAGCGGCGGGTAAAGGGGCTGGACTCGATTCACCAGCTTGGCCACCTGCACCTGCCCGCCAACGCGGATGCGCTTGGGACCTTCCTTGGGCGGGGGCGGAAGGTTGCCCACCGACCCGATGATGCCGCCGAGCACGCCGCCGGCCTGACCGCCGGGCACGCCGCCGGGCACGCCGCCGACCACGCCGGCCGCGCCCATATCCGGCGGCAGTTCCTGCTCCTTAATGATGTTCACTTCCTTGGGGATAGCCCGCGGCGCCATCAGTTTGCCGGCCTGCATCAGGCGCGCCACCGGCTTGACCCCCTTCACCGGCGTCGCCGCCGGCGGTGGCGGAGGAGGAGGCGGAGGCGGCGGGGCCACCAGCAGGGTGGTGAGCATCGTCTTGGGCAACGCCTCGGTGTAAATCAGCGGAATCAGGATCAGGATGCCCAGCAGCGCGACTTGCACCACCGTGGACAAGAAAATCGTCCACGGCTTGTGCGTCTTCTTGGGAATCGGGCTGCTTTCGACCAAGTCATCGAACATCTGCGTTACCTCCTCCCGGCTGCGGCCAAGCGGCCCGACGCCGCCTCGCCGGTCCGGGTTTTGTTGCCGGCTGCGGATCCGGATCCCGCCGCGGCGCCCTGGCCTCGCCAGTGGTTCCAGGCGACCACCAGGGGCGCGGCAATCCCGAAGCTCGAGTATGTTCCTACCACAATTCCCACCACCAGAGCAAAAGAGAAGCTGCGCAGCACCTGCCCTCCCATCAGGAACAGCACCAGAACGGTGAGGAAGGTCAGGCCGCTGGTTAGGATCGTGCGCGAAAGCGTCTGGTTGATGGAGCGGTTGACGATCACCGGGAACGGCTCGCGGCGCATCAGGCGGTTGTTCTCCCGGATGCGATCAAAAATTACGATCGTGTCGTTCATCGAGTAGCCCACGAGTGTGAGCAGCGCCGCGATGACCGTCAGCGAAATCTCAAAATTCAACAGCGAGATGAAACCCAGAGTGATCAGGACGTCATGAAACACGGCCAGGACGGCGGCTGCACCGTACACCCACTCGAATCGAAAGGCAATATATACCAGCATGCCCGCCAAAGCATAGAGGGTAACCAGGATGGCTTGCTTGCGGAGCTGGGCGCCAACTTTCGGCCCGACGATTTCGACATTGCGGATGGCGAAGCTGCCCAGGGAGTAGGCGTCGCGCAGCGTGGACAGCACGGCATCGTTCACGCCCTCCACCTTTCTCAATTCGTCGAAACCGGTGACCAGGCCGTTACGCTGTTTGTCGCGGTAGTCGGTCAGCCGCTTGGCCAGCTGCGCGTAGCGCTCGCCCGCCGAGGCGCCCAGGGCCAGGGGATCACGCCGGGCAAGGAATTCGGCTAGCGCAGAGGCGCTGGTCGAGTTCAGGTCCTGCTTGCTGGGATCGCCCGAAGCGAAACTCTTCTGCAGCGCCTGGAGGATGGCCGCCTTGCCGGCATCGAGCGACTCCACGCCCTGCCCTTTCTGCTCCAGGCCGATCACGACTTCATTGGAATTGGGATTGGCGAAGTCGCTGATCTGCTGGATGACGCTATCGCCCAGGCCCTGCTCGGCCAAGCCTTTGCGGATCTGGTCAATGGGAGCCGGCTTGGCGAAGCGCACGTACACCAGTGTGCCGCCCTTGAAGTCAATCCCATAGCGCAGGCCGCCCTTGCGCACCAAGGAGACGCCGCCCAGCAGCAGCAGGGCCACGGAGAGGGCGACGAAGTACTTCGCCTTGCTCATCCAGTCGAGGTTGACTTCGCGAAAGAAATTCATGCCGCTTCTATCCCACTGAGTTAGACACCGGCCGGGCTGGTTTTGTTCCCGCCGGGACGCCCTAGATGCTCAGCTCGGCCTCCCGAGCCATGCGCGCCAGATGCCAGTTGAAAATCGTGCGCGAGACGTAGATGGCCGTGAACACGTTCGAAATCAATCCGATCGTCAGGGTGACGGCAAAGCCGCGCACCGGCCCGGTGCCGAACACGAACAGGAAGACCGCCGAGACCACCGTGGTCACGTGCGTATCAATGATGGTCAGAAAGGCGCGCTTGAAGCCCGCGTCCACCGCCGTGACCGGCGCTTTGCCGGCGCGCAACTCCTCGCGGACGCGCTCAAACACCAGCACGTTGGAATCCACACCCATGCCGATGGTCAAGATCACCCCGGCGATGCCCGGCAGTGTCAGGACGGCGCCGAAATAGGCCAGCGCTGCCAGTAGGATCACCAGATTCAGCAGCAGGGCCACCACCGCGTTCACGCCGGACACGCGATAGTAAAAGACCATGAACATCATTACCACGATCAGGCTCACCACCGAGGCCTGCAAGCCGTGGCGAATCGAATCGGCGCCGAGCGAGGGCCCCACGGTGCGCTCTTCCAGGTATTTGATGGATGCGGGCAGCGCGCCGGCGCGCAACACCAGCGCCAGGTCATGCGCTTCTTGCTGTCCGAAGCGTCCCGTGATGCGTCCCGAATCGTCGATGCGGCCCTGGATCACCGGAGCAGACTGCACCCGATGTTCCAGTACGATGGCCATGGGCCGGCCGATGTTCTGCTCGGTGAACGGGCCGAAGCGCCGCGCCGCTTCCGTCGAGAGGGTGAAGTGGACCTCCCAGTAGCCGGGGTTGTCGGTGCTGCGCTGCTCGACGGTGCTGCGCAAGTCGTTGCCCCGGATGACGGGCGAGCGATCCAGCAGCCACCAGCTTTCCGCCCCCGCCTGCGCGCCAGGGCCGGCTTCGGCTTTGCCGCGCACCAGTTCGGTGGCGGGCGGCAGGACGCCGCCGTGCGCCTCCATCGCCGCGGCCTCCGACGGGTACGGGGTCGGATCCACCACGCGGCGAAGCTCGAGCTGCCCCCCCGCCTGGATCACTCCTTTGGCGCGGGTGGGATCGCCCTCCCCAGGGAGTTGCACGAGGATTTCATTCTCGCCGCGGCCGTGCTTCTGAATCACCGGCTCGGTCAAGCCGAGCGCGTCAATGCGGCGTCGAATGGTTTCCTCAGCCTGATCCAGCGTCTGCGTCTGGATGGCTGTCACCACCGCTGGCTTGAGTGTCAGCAGGTACCCGGAAGCCTGGCCCGGCGCCGGCGCCACCGTCCAGTTCGGAAACGTATCGGCGACGAGGTCGCGGAAAGCGCCCGATTGTTCCGGTGCGATATTGCTCACCAGGATTTGCGTGTCGCTCTTCTTCTCGATCTGGCCATTGGTGATGTTTTTGTCGCGGAGCCTGGCCATGAGCTGGTCCACGGTCTGATCGGTTTGCTGGCTGATGGCCTCCTGCACTTGCACCTGCAAGATCAGGTGCGTGCCGCCTTGCAGGTCGAGCCCGAGCTTGATGCGTCGGGCGAAATTTTCCTTGGCCCGGGCCCACGAGGTCGGAAATTCCGGCAGGCCGATCAGGCCGTACAGGGAGAGCAAGATAATCGCCAGGATGAACAGCGCTTTCCACTTAAGGTTGGGGTTCATGCTTCGAGGAGGTTCCATCCGCCGGTGGACTCGAGACGCGTGAGGCGCGCGCGAGGCGATGGGAGTTGGCTCGGCATGTTGGCGTGACGGCTAGCTCTCCTTGGTTTCCGGCTGGACGCCTGCGATGGCCGACCGGGCCACCTTGATCTTCACCTGATCGGCGATGCGGAGCTGCACCGCATCGCCCTCCACGCCGACAATGGTGCCGTAGATGCCGCCGTTGGTGATGACCTTGTCGCCCGCTTTCAGCGCCGCGAGCATTTGCCGAACCTGCTTCTGGCGGCGCTGCTGAGGAAGGATGAGCAAGAAGTAGAAGATGCCCATGACCACGACCATCATCACGATGGGGCTGGCCAGCAGGCCGGCTGGCCCGGAGGCCTGCGCGAGCAGCACGAGGTTCGTGGATGGGGCATAAGCGATCATGTTCGATTCCGTAGGATGCCCAAGCCTTGGGCTGCCGCCGAGAAAACCAGTCCTGCCGCTCCGGGAGTCTCGGGAGGGAAAGACCGGCGACTCATGCCAGTTCTGGCGCCTTCCATGGCCCCGGCAGCGCATGCGCGCTATGCGACGAGCGGATGCAGCCTCGCAGACCCGCGTTGGAGGACCTTACGGCCCAGCTTCGAAGCGCGCCTGAAGCTCTGCGGAGAATCCAGCCAGGTTCCCAAATGCGATAGACTCGCGAATTTTCCGCATGATGTCAAGGTAAAAGTAGAGATTGTGAAAAGTGTTCAGGACCGCGGCGAGGATTTCGTTGGCTATGAACAGGTGCCGCAGGTAGGCGCGGGAATAGCGCCGGCAGACCATGCAGCCGCAGGCCTCGTCCACCGGGCGGGGGTCGCCGGCGTAGCGCGCATTCTTGATGAGCAGCCGGCCCTGACTTGTGAACAGGCAGCCGTTGCGCGCGTTGCGCGTAGGCAGCACGCAGTCCATCATGTCGATGCCCAGGCGGACGTAATCCGCCAGGTCCTCCGGCTTGCCCACGCCCATCAAGTAGCGCGGAAGGTCCTGCGGCAGGCGCGAGGTTACTTCGGCGGTCATCTCGCAGGTGAGCGCGTGCGGTTCGCCCACCGCAAGCCCGCCGACGGCGTAGCCGGGGAAGTCGAGCTCGACCAGTTGTTCGGCGCTCTGGCGGCGCAGGGCGGCATAGCCGCCGCCCTGCACAATACCGAAAAGCATCTGACCTTGTTCCTCGCTGCCGGCGGAGTTTGCGGCGAATTGTTGCCGGGAGCGGCGCGCCCAATCGAGCGTGCGCGCTGCGGCGCTGCGGGCGCGTTCGTGGCTGGTGGGATACTCAATGCACTCGTCGAGCACCATGATGATGTCCGCGCCCAGCGCTTGTTGCACCTCGACGGCCTTTTCCGGCGTAAGGAAATGCTCGGAACCGTCTAAGTGCGAGCGGAAGTGCACGCCGGCGTCGCTGACCTTGCGCAGGTCGGCCAGGCTGAACACTTGGTAGCCGCCCGAATCGGTGAGGATGGCCCGCGGCCAGGACATGAATTGGTGCAGCCCGCCCATCCGCTGGATCAGGTCGTGGCCGGGCCGCAAGTAGAGATGGTAAGTATTGGCGAGCAGGATCTGAACGCCGAGTTCTTCCAGGCTCTCCTGCGGCAGGCCCCTGACCGTCGCGGCGGTGCCCACGGGCATGAACGCCGGCGTATCCACGGTGCCGTGCGGGGTGATTAGCCTGCCCAGGCGCGCGCCGCTTGGGTCTGTCTTCAGAACCTCGAAGTGAACCGCCATCCTTCAGAGTGTAGACGGTGACGCTGAGAAAGTCATTTTGAGGTCCCGGCCCGGTCGGGACAGAGGAATCCCTCAGCGCGATGCTTCGTCTCTGACAGGCCCGGGGACTAAGCATGGCAATTTTTCTGAAGTGATACGGAGAAAAACTACTCTAGGCGGGCACCTCAGGCACGGCCGCGAGCAAGGCCTGCGTGTAGGGATGAGCGGGACGCGTGAGCACTTCCTCGACCATTCCCACCTCGACAAATTTGCCCGCCTGCATCACGGCGACGCGCGTGGCCAGTTGCGCCACCACCGGCAGGCTGTGCGAGATCAGCAAATAGGTCAGCGCAAGTCGCTGCTGTAGAGTTTGCAACAGCTCCAGGATTTGCGCCCCGACGGAGACGTCCAGCGCCGAGACCGGCTCGTCGGCCACCACGAGCCGTGGCCGCAGCACCAGCGCCCGCGCAATCCCGATGCGCTGCCGCTGCCCCCCGGAGAACTCGTGCGGGTATCGCGGCAAGGCCTCGGCGCCCAGACCGACAGTCTCCAGCGTCTCGCGCACCCGCTCGCGACGCGCAGCGCGGGCAAGCTGCGGCGCGTGGATTTCGAGTGGCTCGCCCACGATGGCCTCGACGCGCATCCGCGGATCGAGCGAGGCGAAAGGGTCCTGGAACACCATCTGCATCTCGCGGCGCAGCGCGCGCAGCTCTCCGCCGCGGGCAGCGCGCAGGTCGCGGCCGCAGAAACGGATCTCGCCGGCGTCGGGCTCAATCAGGCGCAGCAGCAAGCGCGCCAGCGTGGTTTTCCCGCAGCCGGATTCGCCGACCACGGCGAAGGTCTCCCCGGGGGCCAGCGCGAGGCTTACATCCTCCACGGCCCAGGTGCGGCGCGCGTTTCCGTCCAGCACGCCCGCCGCGGCGGAAAAACCCTTTCGCAGGCGATGCGCTTCCAGTAGCGGCGCTTCGGTCATGAGCTAGGGCTTCTCCGCAACCACAAGCAGCGAAGTCTGCACGAATTCAAGTTCCTGCGGCGTCTCAACAGAAGTGCCAGACGAGGCGGCGAATCGCGGGTGAAACCCGGCGAGGTCGCCCGGCAGCGCAGCTTCCATCAGGCGGCGCGTCTCGACGTAGCCCGGCGTGCCGGGCAGCCAATTCATAATCTGCATCCAATCGTCGAACTGCCGCAAGCGTTCGGCAATCTCCGCAGCGCGCAGGCGCAGGCCCGCGGCCTGGAGCAGAACGGCGAACTCGGCACGCGTGAGCGTGCGGGCATGCGAGGAGTCCCGCGCGCGCTCGATGCCGTTGTTCGATTCGGAGTCGGCCCCGTCGGGCACGATCAGATCCACCAGCGCGAGGCGCCCGCCCGGCCGCAAGACCCGCGCCAGCTCGCGCGCGGTGCGCGCCGGGTCAAGAAAATGATGGAAGCTGTAAGCGCAGACGGCCACGCCCAGCGCCGCGTCGGCGAACGGCAGCGCGTTCGCATCGCCGCAAGCGAAGGAGACATTGGTGAGCCCGGCGCGCTGCGTCGCCTGGCGCGCCTTCTCGAGCATCGCCGGGGTCAGATCCAGCGCGCAGACCCGCCGGACGCGCGCCGCAAACGCCCGCGTAAACGTGCCGGGACCGCAGGCGAGGTCCAGGGCCGCATCCTCGGCGTTCGGGGCGGCCAGCCGGGCCAGCTGCTCGGCTTCCTCGCTGCGGGCGGCCAGGGCGAACTGCGCGAACTGCTCCGCCGTGCGCGTGAATCGCGTGCGCACGCGGTCGAGGTGCTCGCGCTCCCCTGCGGTGGTCAAGGCTGCCCTCTAAATCTGAACAAGGATACACCGCGCCCGATGCTGCGGCGTGGCGGGACGCAGCTCCGGCATCGCGGCGGAGCACTCGGCGCGGCGATAGGGACACCGCGGCGTGAAGGCGCAGCCCGGCGGCAGCGCGTCCAACCGCGGCACCCCGCCGGGAATGGGCTCGAGCTTTTTCCGGTGGAGTTGCGGCGACGCGCGCAGCAGGCCCTCAGTGTAAGGATGCCGCGGCTGGCGAAGCACTGTGCCCGCAGGGCCTTCCTCGACGATGCGCCCGGCGTACATCACCGCCACGCGGTCGGCAATCTGCGCGACCACCCCCAGATCGTGCGTGATGAACAGCAGCCCAAGGCCCAGCTCGCGCCGCAGGCGCCCCAGCAGCTCCAGGATTTGTTTCTGCACGGTCACGTCGAGCGCCGTGGTGGGCTCGTCGGCGATCAGCAGCCGCGGGCCCGCGGCCAGCGCCATGGCAATCATGGCGCGCTGGCGGAGGCCGCCGGAAAGCTGATGCGGATATTGCCGGGAGCGAAGCCCGGGGTCAGGCACGTGGGCGCGCTCGAGTGCTTCCTGCGTCCGGCGCTCAACTTCGCTTGCGCCCAGCGACGCATCGTGCGCCCGGATCGCTTCCCCCACCTGGGCCCCGATGCGCAAGACCGGGTTGAGCGCGGTCATGAGCTCCTGAAAAACCATGGCGATTTCGCGGCCGCGCACCGCGGCCAACTCGCGCCCGGCCAGCGCCAGCAGGTTTCTCCGCTGGCCATTCGCTGCGAGCCAGACCTCGCCGGTGCGACGCGCCCCCGGCGGCAGCAACCCCAGCAGCGCGAGCGACAACATCGTCTTCCCGCAGCCCGATTCGCCCACTAGACCGAGGCTCTCGCCTGAGTCCAGTCGGAACGACACATCGTTCACCGGGCGCAGCCAGCCGCCCGCGGTGGGAAGCTCCACGGTCAGGCCGCGGACATCGAGCAACGCGCCCATGCAGGAATCATAGAGGGGAAATCGAAAAACGGAAAATGGAAAACGGAGCGCCCGTGACGTGTGCGGCCCGTGGTTGTGGGGAAAGTTCCGCGGCGGGACCGATTCCGGCGTAGGACGCCTGCGACCCTGCGCGGCTCAGCGGCGGGATAAAGGAATGACCAGCTTCAAGCCGGTATGGGTGGCGGAGAAGCTGACCACTTTCACGTCCACCAGCCCAGACTTCTTGGCGGCGGCCATCACATCCGCCTGGGTGATTTGCGGCTGCCCCTTGGGATAGACCACCCAGACTGCGCCCGATGGTTTCAAGTAGGGAACCAGTTTTCGGAGACGACCCAGATCCGCGGTCCGTTCGGCCCCGAAGAAAACAAGGTCGGAATCTTTTCGCGGGTTTGACTGGGCAACCTCTTCGGTTTGTGCGCGCACCTGGCGGAGGAATTCAGCGTCGCGGACGCCCCGCACGGAAACAACCGAGCCGGGCTTGACGCCGAGCTTGTCGAGCAGGCTTTTTGGATGAAGAATTTTCTCGGCCCACTCTTGCGCCGGGGGTCCCAAATCAAAACGCGCTGTCCCCTGGGGAAACGCGATGCGCAGCTCGCCCCGGACCGCCCGCACGGATTGCATCGCTCGGAAGGGAATCGCCAGGCGAAAGTCGCCGCGGAAGATCAGGGCCTCAGACTCGAGTAGGACTTTGCCCTTGGAAACCTTTTTGTCCCATCGAGCCGTGCACAGCTCTTGCTGTCCCATCTTTCCGTCTCCGGTGCGGAGGCCCTCGCCGAATTTCCCACCGGCATATCCTACCTTGTGTGGCCAATGTTCTGAAAGAGGACGGCAAGTTTCTGTTTGTGCGGAATGTTCAGCGGGCCCGCGGTGCGGGGCCCACGCCCGCAGCGATTCCCTTACCCGCAACACGCCGGCGGCGTTTCGGCTTTCGACGCGGCGCGCGACCCGTTACAATGCCGGGGCAACGCAAACCGATTCGATCGACACTGTGCCGCAGGGCTCGGTTGCACTTCCCGGCCCCGGGCGTCGAAACACAAGAGGCGCGTAGCAGACGTGGATGGGGTCACGCATCGAGGCGTGGGCTGGAAGGAGCTATTCCGTCGCCCCGGCTTCCGCTATCTGTTTGCCGGCATGTTCATCTCGCTGTTCGGCACGGGGATGAACTTTGCCGGGGTGAGCTGGTACATCCTTGTAACGACGCAATCGACGGTCAAGGTCAGCCTGAGCGTCATTCTGGTGACCCTGCCAGGTCTGGTTGTGCCGCTTTTGGGCGGCGTGCTGATTGACCGTGTAGACCGGCGCTACCTGGGCATAGCGCTGGACCTGGCTCGCGGCACGATCGTGCTGGCCACGGCGTTGCTGGCCTATTCGGGTTCCCTCCAACTCTGGCACATCTATGCGATGGTCGCGCTATTGGGCGTGGGCTTCGCCATCTATTGGTCCACAACGAACGCGCTGGTGCAGGAGGTCATCCCGTCAGGTCAGCACATGGCCGCCAATGCCGCGGTGCTGATTGCAGTGCAGGGCGGGATGATGGCCGCGGGAGCGCTGGTGGGGCTGGTGTACAAGAGCGCCGGCATCGCCGGCATTCTAGCCATTGATGGGGTCACCTATCTGGTTTCTGCGCTGTGTCTGCGGCAACTCCGCCGGGGTTACTTTGCCCCGCAGCATGGGCCGGCGCCGGAGCTTGCCGAGGCCTCCGCGGCACCACCGACCATTGAGGCGCCGCCAGCGCCTGCCGAACCTGCGGTCCTCCCGCCGATCGTCGAGCCCGGATTTGGGCTCGGCCTGCTAGCAGACATCCGCGAGGGACTGCGTTACCTGCGCACGCAACCCCGCGTGCGCGCAATTGGCTTCACCTACGCGTGCATGATGGCTGGCGTGCTGAGCGGCAACGTCGTGGTGGTGGCCCTGGCGCACGACATCGTGCACACGGACTCGCAGGGCTACGGCTTCATCGAAGGCGGCTGGGCCGTCGGCGCCATCACCGGCGGGCTAGTCGCCGGCGCGCTGGCGCGGCGGTGGCCGCTGACCGTGCTGATCACGGCGCTGGTCACGCTGTCCATCGGGCATGCCCTGCTCCCTTACATCACTGTCTTGGCCGCGGTGGTGGCCATGCAGGCGCTGTTTGGCGTGTGCCGCGCGCTGGGCGGTGTGCTGACGCAGTCCTCAATCATGGCAACGGTGCCGCGGCGGCTGATGGGGCGCACGCAGTCGGCGTTCTCGGTGATTTCGACGCTGCTCCAGGTGGGCATGAGCTTCACGCTGGGCTGGCTCGGCCAACACGTCAACCTGCGAGTAGCCTTTCTGGCGCTAGGGCTGCTGTACGGCGGCGCGGTGGCCGCGGCGATGCGCGCGCGAGCGCTCACCCGCCTGGCCCAGCCCGGAGCTGTTTGAAGCCGGGGGCGACGCGCAATCTTCCGGTTTACTCCGAGCAGCTCGCAGCGAGAGAATGTGCGGGGGTTGGGCACCGCCGAAGGAGGCGAAATGGAGTTTCTTCCCGGACTGAGGGGCTTGCTGAATCAGCACCCGATCTTCGTGCATTTCCCCATTGCGCTGTGGTTCGCAGCGCTGCTGTTCGAGGCGCTGGCCGTGCTGCGCTCGAGCGACGATTTCCACCGCACCGCCGCGCGCCTGCTTTACCTCGGCACGCTCTTTGCATTTTTTGCCGGGGCCACCGGCCTGCTGGCCGAAGCAGCCGTGCCGGAAACGGGCCCGGCGCGCGACGTCTTCGAGCTGCACGAGAAACTGATGTACGTCACCACCAGCGCGGCAGTGGGGCTGTGCATGTTGGCCTTCTTTCGCCGCCACAATTTCACCGCCGGCCTGCGCAAGCTGTTTCTCATCGGCCTGATCGTGCTGGCGGGCCTGCTGACCGTCGGCACCGACCGCGGCGCGCAGCTCGTCTATCAATACGCCACCTCGGTGCGCCTCCCCGCCGCCTCAAAGTAAGCGAGCAGCGCGCCAGCTTGCCGGGCATCTCGTGGCGCCTCGCCAGCAACGGAGAGCAGGTAAACGGATGATTCCACCAGCCCCGCAGGATTCGAAGGCACCTAATCCTGTCGAGAATTCGACCTGTGAGCGGTGCGGGCACCGGTTCCTCTGCGAGGGATCGGGCCTCGGAACCTGCTGGTGCGCGGAGCTTGCCTTGAGCGAATCCGTTCGCTCGCAACTGCGGCAGCGATACCGGGGTTGTCTCTGCCGGAATTGCCTCAGAGAGTTTGCCCGGCAGGGAAGTGTTGTGTTCCCGTGACGTTTTCACCTCTTGGGCGGGCCAAGGCCCCACCATTGTTCGCCATCCGGACCGCAGGGAAGGATCTCTCAGAGGGGTTCCTCGTCCCGACTAAGTCGGGACTCAGAGATGACGGCGGCTGACGGACAGCTCAGAGGTATTCGCGGGAAGGGCCTTCGAGAAAGGCGCGAAGCTTACGCGAGCGCGAGGGGTGCCGCAGCTTGCGCAGCGCCTTGGCCTCGATCTGGCGGATGCGCTCGCGGGTGACGGCGAACGACTGGCCCACTTCCTCGAGCGTGTGTTCCGAGCCATCGTCCAGCCCAAAGCGCATCTTGATGACTTTTTCCTCGCGGGGCGTCAGGGTCTTCAGCACCGAGGCGGTCTGCTCCTTCAGGTTCAGGTTGATGACCGCGTCGGAGGGCGAGACCACCGCCTTGTCCTCGATGAAGTCGCCGAGGTGCGAGTCTTCCTCCTCGCCGATGGGCGTTTCGAGCGAGATGGGCTCCTGCGCAATCTTCAGGATCTTGCGCACCTTGGCCACGGGGATGTCCATGCGCTTGGCGATCTCTTCCGACGTGGGCTCGCGCCCAAGCTCCTGGACAAGTTGCCGGCTGGTGCGGATGAGCTTGTTGATCGTCTCGATCATGTGCACGGGGATGCGGATGGTGCGCGCCTGATCGGCGATGGCCCGGGTGATGGCCTGGCGGATCCACCAGGTGGCATAGGTGGAGAACTTGTAGCCGCGGCGCCACTCGAACTTGTCCACGGCCTTCATGAGGCCGATATTGCCTTCCTGGATCAGGTCGAGGAACTGCAGGCCGCGGTTGGTGTACTTCTTGGCGATGGAGACCACCAAGCGCAGGTTGGCCTCGATCAGCTCCTTCTTGGCCTGCTCGGCTTCGGCCTCGCCGCGGAGGATCAGCGTGAGCGTGCGCTTCAGGTCGGTGACGCCGACCTCGCTCGAGACTTCGATCTCCTTCAGCTCGGAGCGGCGCGA
>OBEQ011029634.1_pt1 | contig 44943 bp, 41 predicted proteins | sample 1670901 | NCBI WGS metagenome assembly OBEQ01 (sample SAMEA104232315, study PRJEB22302) | groundwater metagenome | biome: forest; feature: aquifer; material: groundwater | place: USA | collected 2011-08-07 | depth 5.4 m
CTTTGCTACCTGCAGTGCCGGTAATCCCAGAACAAAACAGTCAAGTAACTGCCGAAACTGTTTGTGTGTTAATTTGCTATACTTGAACATGGCGCACCTTTATCTTACAGCTTTTCTGTAATTTCAGGTGCAATTACCTTATTTAAAAGTAGCAGCAGAGCAAATATTTGAATAATGGGAGCTAAACTTTAAATCTGGTCCATAGATTGGATCATGCATGATATAGTCTCCGCCGTCTTTTTTGGTCAAAACTACAAAATGACTGCCTCCGTAAGAACATCCACCCACACCCACAATAACATAATTTCCATTTTGTAACTCTTGATCGATTTCACTTGTGCTTAGAGAATGATATGATCTGCCAGCAACGCCTGGCCAGGGATTATTCATGTAGGCTGTATTAGCCCAAAAACGACTCGAATTTCCTCCGATGTCAGCTGGCGTCGAGTTTTGACCATAATGCGTAGCAACCATAGCTACAGAGCTGACAAGGCAACCTACATCAAGAATATTCTCAGAGGATAATCCTATTGTTTTAGAAGCCCACCTTTCGTCTCTTTGAGAGTAATAAGCGCCATCGGAGCCATTACCGAAAGCGTTAGCGGCTATAGTAGAACTTGCTCCAGAGCCTTTAACAAACGACCTAAATTCTGCAAGCTGCGCTTGAGCTTGAGCCAAGAGATTTTGGTACACTGTTTCACTATTTTGAGTATCTGCCAGTAGTTTTTGTTTGGCTACTTTTTGTGAATCAAGAGAATTCTTTTGCTCAGTTAAGGTTTGATTAAGCTGATCCAGCGTTACTTTTTTCTGTTCGCGCAAATCTTTCTGTTTCTCGTAATTTAGTTTAGCTTCTTGCAATTGGATAGCAGTCCTCTGATCGTTTTCCTGAGTAGCCTTGGCATATTTTAATCTGTTAAGCAGAGTAGAAGCAGTGTTTGAATCCAAAAAAGTATCTAAAAAAGGCACATCATGCCTTTTGTACCCTTCAACTATTTTTTTTAAAAGAAGCTTGGTCAAAGTATCCAGTGAGCCATTTAGTCCTTCAATTCTTCCGGTAAGAGTATCAATCTCATCTGCAGTCTCCTTAATTTTATTTTCTGTTTCATGAATTTGAAGAACAGTTAAATATATTTTAGTGTCCATGAGCTGGATCTCAGAAGAAAGAGAAGAAGCCTGGTTTTGCAGATCTGATACTTTGTGCTGACAAAGAGAGATAAACTGATTTAGATCATCTCCACTCAAGCCATTAATATTGGTTGAAGTATCACAATCGAGTGAAAAAACCTTAACAGGAAAAAGGGTTAAGGTGAAAAGGAGGATTACTAGTAATAATATTTGTTTCAGATATTTCATCGGTTGTCATTTAATATATTTTGAAGTCGATAAAAAGTTGCCTACAAATCCAATTAAAACTCCAAAAAGAATAGTAATAATATAAGTCATTATGACAAAATTAAGGCTGGGAGGCCAGACATAAATATCTAGATTGCTTAGCCCATAAAAAGATAATTTAGAAATTCCTACAAGATAAGAGTTGAGAAATAGACTGGAATAAAGATAAGCAAGGTAAAACAGAAGAAAAGCGAGGGTACCACTAGTTAGGCCAAAAACTACACCCTCTTGCAAAAAAGGCCGTCTGATGTAGCTAGTTGAGGCACCAAGCAGTCTCTGCAGTTCGATTTCGTCTTTTTTAAGAGCAATCTTGAATGCAGTAGTAGTCATCAGGACAATAAAAGCCGTTAGCAAAAGAAAAATAAGTATTAAGGCAGAAATTTTTCTTAACACGCCAGTTAAAGTTGCTAATTTAGCAACAATATCTTTTTGGAAAACTACCTCATCAACAACCCCTGGCTGTTTTTGCAAATAGGCTGCAATCTCGGGTAGATAGCTTAATTTACTGGCATAGATTTCCAAAGAGGCAGGCAAAATATCAGCGGTAACCATTTCCAACAGAGTAGGATTATTTTTATTAAGATTTTGATAGATCTTTAAAGCATCTTGTTTAGAAATATACTTTACTGACAGAACTTTACCTGACGAATTTAGCGCATCGCGAATTTTAAAAATATCGTTTACAGAAGTGTTGGTTTTAAAATAGACAGTTACTTGAGGTTTTGTTTCCACATAGGACAATATTCCGTTAAAAAAAGATGTTAGATTAAAAAAGAAAAGACTTAAAAAAATAGTAAAAAAAAGAATCAAAAAAGAAGCAAGAGATTGATAGGGAGTTCTTCTTATAGAGGTCCAGACTTCATTCATAGATCATAACCTCCTTTTTTGGCGTCTTTGATTATTTTTCCTTCCTTTAAAGCAATGACCCTTCGTTGCAGACTATTGACAATATCACTGTTATGAGTGGCAAAAATAATCGTTTGTTTGCCTTCAATTTTTTTAAAAATTTTCATAATGTCCCAAGAAGTTTTAGGATCGAGATTGCCTGTTGGTTCATCAGCCAGGATAATATGTCTATTGCCTACAATTGCTCTTGCAAGAGCCACTCTTTGTAATTCTCCAGCGGAAAGTTGAGCTGGGAAAAGTCTCTCTTTACCGGTTAAACCTACAAGATCAAGAGCTTCTCTTGTTTCATTAACAATCGCTTTTAGGCCAAAACCCAGAATTTGTAAACTTAAAGCTATATTTTCAAAAACATTTTTATCGGGAAGGATTTTAAAATCTTGAAAAACTACTCCTATTGTTTTTCTCAGATCTTCGACTTGATCAAATTTCTTGGATGACAAGTCAAAGTTATTAACGATTATCGTTCCGCCTGTTGGTTCAAGTTGTCTAAGAATAAGCTTTAAAATAGTAGTTTTACCAGCACCTGAAGGACCCACCAAAAAAACAAATTCCTCATCCTCAATTTCAAAAGTAGCCTCATAAAGAGCAAGATTTCCTAGAGGAAACTTTTTGTTGACAGCATCAAACTTTATCATTAGGAAGCTTACAAACTTTCAACATAACCCACGTCCATGAGCCAACCAGCCTTTTGTCCTTGGAAAGTTTTTCCCCAGACCCTGATTTTTTTTCCAACAAATTGTGAAAGATCAACTGTACTTGAAGTCAGATAGACATTTTGAGATTCTCCCCCAGGACGTTCCAAGTGAAAATCACCTTCTCCACCAACACCTCCTTCTCGTAATATACCTTCTGCCAAATCTGGAAATTCTTTTTTGTCAAGAATTCCAACTCCTTTGCCAGCTGGAGTAGATGAGCCTGTTTGAGCGAAAGCAAGATTACTGTTTTTATTGAAATAACCATAAAGAAAATAGCCTCCTGCTATACCAAGTGCGAGAACAAGAATAAGTAATAAGGTAAAAACCACGACAGAAATTTCACTATTTTTTTGCTCTGTATTGATATTACGGACAAGATCGTCAGCCATAAGAAAAGAATAGCACTATAGTAAAAAAAATACAAGCCTTTGAAGACTTATGCAGCTTTTTTAAGAAAAGCCTCAATAAATTCGTCCAGTTCGCCGTCTAAAACTCGGTCAACCTGCGATTCTTCATGGCCAGTACGCAAATCTTTGATCAGTTTGTAAGGATGCAAAACATAAGATCTAATTTGGCTACCCCAGCTGGCAATTTTGTCTTTTTTAAGGCCGGCAAAGGTTTGTTGCTTTTTTGTTTCTTCAATCTGCCAGAGTTTAGCTCGCAGCAACTTTAACGCGTTTTCTCGGTTTTGACCTTGTTGACGCTCCGTTTGGCATGTTACAGTTATCCCTGTAGGCTTATGAGTAAGTCTAACAGCTGTTGAGACCTTATTAACATTTTGTCCTCCATGCCCTCCTGATCTGAAAAACTGCCATTCAAGATCATCTTCTTTAATATGGACAGTTTTATCTTCTATTTCTGGCAGAACCTCCACCAGAGCAAAGGATGTTTGTCTCAGCTTATCGGCGTTGAAAGGTGACTGACGAACAAGTCTATGTGTTCCAGCCTCAGCTTTAAGATAACCATAAGCATATTTACCTTTAACCTCAACGGTGACGCTCTTGATTCCCGCCTCCTCACCATCAACTCTATCTATTTCCTCAGCTTGCCAACCCTTTCGCTCGAAATACCTCAAATACATTCGCAGAAGCATTTGTGCCCAGTCCATAGCCTCTGTCCCACCTTGACCAGCATGAATAGAAAAGATAGCATTCTGATGATCATATTGACCAGAAAGAAAAAGCAGCAGTTCATACTTTTTGATCAATTTAGCAACCTCCTGGTATTGTTTTTCTTGCTGCAAGAGTTGGAGCATTTCTATATCTTCAATTTCTTTTTTAAGATCATTAATCTTTTTCATGGTTTCGGTTGATTTTTTGCTATCTTTCCAAAAGGTTGAATCGTAAGTCAGTTGTTCCAAAGAGGATAGTTCCTCCTTTTTCTGCGGAAGATTGACTTTTTCCAGGACGTTCTGAAGTCTTCTTTCCAGTTCCTCATCCATAGGTAGATATTATAGCTTAATGTTCAACTGGGGACTATTTTCTGCAAGCATTTTTTCTAATAATTCTTCAAACTTTGTCACTTTTAACCAGGCTTCAACAGACTGACCTTCCGGAGGTTTGGAAACTGGGGAATAAATACTGTGTACTCTTCCTTTAACCAAGGAAACCAATTTTCTTCTGGATACCCGGCAGTGCCATGGCAGATGAAAATATTGCTTTTCATGGTTTAAGTCTATTTGGAGTCTGAGCCGATGGTTATGATGGCATCTGAATTTTCGCTTTCTGGTAGAGTCTGAATCTTTGGTGAAGAGACAGAGTCTGAGAGATCACTTTTGAGCTGATCTGCCAAGCCGTTAAGCGATTTTTTAACCGCAATTATAGTTTGTTTGTAGTCAAACTTATCAGCATTTCCAGTTACAATATCGGAATAGCCCTTTTTCGCAAGAATATCCTTTACATATGAAGCCTTTCCCGCTGTTCCCGAGCCGTTGAGGACTTTAATTTTTAGCTCTGCTTTATTGAAATTAGGTGTGGGACTTGCCGCAGGAGCAGTAGGTGTAACTACGGTTGGTTTGGGTTGTTGTTTGGTGACAAAATTTGGAAGGGAAAATTTAAAATTAAACTTTAAGATTGCAAAAAAGACTGCAAATGATAGTAATGAAGAAACAATAAAAATTATAACCTCTCTATTAAAAAGAGGAATTTTTGGCATCGAGAAGGTCATTTTTTGTTTTTCTTTGAAAGTTTTTTTCAAGACTTGGAATTCTCTATTTTCTTGGGAAAAGATAAAAGCTCCGATGCAGACATCAAAAGCCAAAATAGGCAAAGAAGTATTATGAGCAACAACAAGAACTTTTAAGTAATCTTGATAAAAATCGGGAATGATACGTTTAAGCGGATTTGTCCAGACACCTACTTCTTTAGTAAAAGTGTCTTGTCTTACTCCGTCTGCTTGTTCGCCAGACAAAATAATTCTATTTAACTTGATTCCCTTTTGTTCAAGCTCTTCTTTTTTTTCTTTTAAGGCACCAACGAGCTGTTCTTCTGAACTTAAGTTTTTGACCCACTTATCATCTGAATAAAGTCCTCCAGAATCATACAAATATCCAGTTATCTCGTCCTTTCCGACAGAAACATAAAAGATATTCTCCTTCTTTTCACGTCTTAAAGTTTTTTCAAACAGTTTAAAAAGAGCAAGGCTTTCAGGAAGTAGAGAGGTGATTTTTAATCCTAAGAGATTAAGGGCTTGGAGGTACTTGGCAACGATATCCGAATCAATTGCAAATAGACTTACCTGCTGTTGCTTGTCAGTTTCCTTAATAAAATAGTCATAAAAATAATTTTCAATATCAGAGGGTAAGGATGCTTTTGCCTTGTCTTTTATGAAGGCATTAAGGGCGGAGGGAGCAATATCGTTGGGGATATCGGCTTTTATAAAAGCAAAACTTTCTTGGGGTAGAATCAAGAAAACTTGTTTTTCCTGGAGCGCATTAAGATGAGTTAGCCCTTCTTTGATGGCTGAGGCCAACAGGTCTACGTTGGCCACTTCCCCTTTTTCCAATAAATTGGCCTCATGTTTTTTGGCAAAAAAAAGTGCTTCGAATTGGCCCAAAAGAGCTTTTTTCAAGAAAAGCAGCTTGATATGATTATCATCCAGATAGAGGTACAGCATCTTTGTAATTATAAATATAGAATAAGCTAAAAAACAAGTACATCGTTGACAGGTCGTAGTTTTTGGGCTACATTTATTATAATAGTTTAGCGGCTATCCGAGGGTTTTTAACCCACCGCTGCAAAGCCTGATTTCCCGTATGGTAGACTTTAAGCCGTGAAAGGATTGAAGTCGTCAGCTCAAACAAGATATCTGAATATGTTAAAAGACAACGTGGTTATTAGTTTGCAAAGATACCGAGGGTTTTAACCCTCGGAGTTTCATTGAATACTGTCCAGCGACCTAGTCCCCATAGCAGGCCATTTCTTCGTGTGTTTACTCTTTTGACATTTGCTCTACTAATTGCAATTTTATCTTCTTTAGCAACTTATTATTACGTAACAAGTCAACTTCAACGAGCACTTTCTGTGGATAATTCAATCAAAAATGGAAAACCATGCACAATGGAAGCAAAATTATGTCCAGATGGATCAGCTGTTGGCAGAACAGGGCCAAACTGTGAGTTTGCACCTTGTCCGGTGCTTAAAACTTCACCAACCCCAGACCCCAGCGTAAACTGGAAAACATACTCAAGTAAAGAGGGGAATTTTTTCTTCAAATACCCAGTTTATTATACTTTGCATATAAATGAGCAGACAGGTTTTGAACTACCATATATGCCTAATCCTAACTCATTTGAACTTGATGCAAGAACGGACGAGGGAGTTAATAAAAATCTTCCAAGCAATTACCCTTTTGATATAAAAATAAATTTTGAACAAGCAGTATTAGGAACTACCATTGATTCATATGCTCAGAAATATGGTTGCGGAGAAGGGCTACTTTACACAACGCCAGACCCAAAATTTCAACATTTTCCGTCAGTAATAAACCGTTCCAAAATCATAGTTGATGGTTATCCTGCAATAATCTGTGGAAGTGAAGGTGCAGGAGGATACGATTCCATTGGATATATTCTGTATAACAACCTTTTCTATCAAATCTTTATTCCTGCCTCAGGAGAGGAACCAAAGGAAGAATCCTATTTTAAATTTCTAAAATTGTTTCTCTCAACTTTTAAATTCTTAAAGTAAATCCTGTCTCTCTTGATAGCTTCGGTGGTACAATAGGATCGTATGAATAATGCTATAGATGAGATTAAGAAGAAAATAGATATCATTGATCTTATTGGCTCTTTCATTACTTTAAGAAAAGCTGGCCGAAACTTCAAGGCAATTTGTCCCTTTCATCAAGAAAAAACACCTTCCTTTGTTGTCTCACCAGAACGACAAATTTGGCATTGTTTCGGATCTTGTAATGAAGGCGGAGACATCATCAAATTTTTAATGAAATGGGAAAACATTACTTTCTTTGAGGCCTTGAAAGAATTGGCTGAAAAAGCAGGTGTTAAGCTATCCACAGTAGGTTTTGAAGATCAGGCCTGGAAAAAGAAAGAGCGACTAATACAGATTAATAATCTGGCTGGAGAATATTTTAATTATATTCTCTTCAAAACAAAGTTCGGAGACAAAGCACTCAGTTACCTAAAATCTCGCTCCATCAACCAGCAAATTGCTAAAAAATTCCAGCTTGGCTACTCTCCCTCTTCCTGGGATTCTTTACTCAATTTCCTAAGCAAAAAAAAATTCATGCCAGAGGAAATCTATGAAGCAGGAATAACCGTTAAAAGCGAGAAAGGTGGATTCTATGATCGCTTTAGAGGTAGATTAATGTTTCCTATAAAAGATGCGCGAGCAAATACGATTGGTTTTGCCGGCAGAAATTTAGACGATCAAGCCAAAGAAGCAAAATATATCAATACCCCAGAAACTCCGATCTACCACAAAAGAGAAAGTCTTTACGGCATTGATTTGGCAAAAGATGCAATCAAAAAGGCCAAAAATGTAATTTTTGTTGAAGGGGAATTTGATGTTATTTCTCCCTATCAGTATGGTATAGAAAATGTTGTAGCCATAAAGGGTTCAGCTTTAACTAGGGATCAATTAATGCTAATTAAACGTTATACAGATAGGATAACCTTTGCTTTGGATGCTGACTCAACAGGCGAGGAAGCAATAAAAAGAGCTGTTGAAGAGGCAGAGCCTTTCGATTTTGCCATACAAATTATGTTATTGGATTTTGCTAAAGATCCAGATGAAGCCGTAAGAAAAGATCCAACCAAATTTAAAAAAACAGTTGCCAAAGCGATCCCAGTTTATGATTTTCTTATCAACCACGCACAAAAAAAATATCCAGGAGAAGATCCATTCGATAAAAGGAAAATTGGTGATGAAGTAATTCCTGCTATTGATAAAATAAGAAATCCAATTGTCCAATCTCACTATATCAAAAAACTGGCGGCTGTTTTGGATGTTAGTGAAACGAGCATAAATGCAATGCTTAGAAGGTTAAAACAAAAGCAAGACCAGAATCAAGTATTTAGATCCAAGCTTAAATCTCCCACTCAAGAAAGTAGAGAAGTCAATATCCAAAAATATGTATTAAGTATTCTCTTTCAAAATAAAGAGCCATATAAACTGTCTGAGCAATTTTTTAATATAGTTGCAACGGATGATTTTTCTGTTTTATCACTACAAAAGATAATTAACTCTTTCTTCAAGTACAAAAAGAAATATTCTCAAACTTTTGAGGTAAAAAAATTTACCAAACAACTAAGTCAAGAATTACAACCGGTTTTTGATGAACTATATTTATATGCGTCCTATAATGAAGATTTCAAACAAGAAAATTTGGATAAACTATTATACGAGATTAAAAAATATTCACTCAAAAGAAAGATAGGCGAAACAATCTCTGGTCAAAATGGGTCTAATCCTAATCAAGAAGAAAGTCTCAAAATGATGAGTAGTATGTTAAAAGAGGTAGAAAAAAAGATGTTAGGATTATAAAATACAAGCAGCATGAGCAAGCAAAAACTTCCTAAAAATCTACACGATCTTATTAAGCAAGGAGAAGAAGATGGGTTTTTGGTCCAAGATGATATTTTTTTGATCTATCCTGAACCTGAGAAACATCTAGAACAGATAGACGAGTTTTTTGACCAAGCTTTGAGAAAGGGAATAGATATTTTTGAGACCGTTTCTACCAGAGATGAAGAAGATGCAAAAAAATCAGCCGAGGAAATTGAAAGAGAAATAAAACAATTAATTTCTGCGCGCCACGGAGAGTCACTAGATCCCATAAAAAAATATCTTAAAGAAATTGGCAAAACGCCGCTTTTGACTTTTGAGGAAGAGGTGCAACTGGCTAAAAAATATGAAAAGGGCGACGAAGGAGCAAAGGAAAAGTTGATTAAATCAAACCTAAGACTAGTTGTGTCTATTGCTAAAAGATATTTAGGCAGAAGATTGTCATTTCTGGATTTAATTCAGGAAGGAAATAAAGGTTTGATCAGAGGAGTAGAGAAATACGATTGGAGAAGAGGATACAAGTTTTCAACTTATGCAACCTGGTGGATAAGACAAGCTATAACCAGAGCTATTGCTGATCAATCAAGAACTATAAGAATTCCTGTTCATATGGTTGACCAGATCAACAGATTTTACAAAACCCAACGGCGATTAACTCAAAAATTAGGCAGGGAACCAAAAACTAAAGAGATCGCCAAAGAAATGCAGCTTTCTGTAGATGATGTAGAAAATCTAATGAGAATTTCCCAACAGCCAAAATCTTTGTCTACACCAATAGGAGACGATAAAGAAACCACGCTGGAGCAATTTATTGCTGATCAAAATCAACCAACTCTCTATGACAAGGTTTCCAAGGAGCTACTTAAAGATGCATTGAATAAAGTCTTAGAAACTCTTTCCCCAAGAGAAAAAAAAGTTTTAATAATGAGATTTGGCCTGGAAGATTCTAAACCTAAAACACTTGAAGAGGTAGGAAGAGAATTTAAAGTTACCAGAGAAAGAATAAGACAAATTGAAGCCAAAGCAATCAGAAAGTTAAAACATCCTACCAGAGCAAGACGTTTAAGAGATTTTTTAGAATAATCTTCTGCACCCTCTATCGTATGCGTTATCTCATTTGGCAATCTCAATTCCTATTTTTGTAGATTATAATCCTTCAACTGGCCGAAGGCCATCTACAATCTTCTCTTGTTATGAGGGACAACTTTTTCTATAAGAGTGGAATATTAGCCTCTTGATTTATGGCAACTGATTCTGTAGATTTAAACCAATGGAGAAGAAAACTGCTTCTTACATTGAGAAAGTCTTAAATCTCTGGGCTGTAATTCTAATTATTTGGAGTTTTTATAGAGCTTATTTTAAAACAGATTTACCGCTATGGTTTGATGAGCTTATTGCTAAACCCCTTATTTTTGTTATCCCAGTTTACTTTTTTGTTAAAAGAGTTGAGAAAAAAAATTTTGTTGCTGCAATTAATCTAGGGGCAAAGAAAAAAAGAGATTACATCTTGGGAATAATAATTGGAGCTTTATTCGTGGTGGCAGTGTTTCTAGGCAATAAGTTACGCAGTTATTCGGGAGGATTAGTTTTAAATAAATCCGCTCAAGGAATGACTCCTTTGGTTTTATTTATTTTGTCCTTTGCAACAAGCTTATCAGAGGAGATACTATCAAGAGGGTTTGTCCTCAAAAGACTGTATGAGACTTCAAAGAAACTTTACAGCTCTTCTTTTTTTGCCAGTATCCTCTTTTTCTTTTTGCATATACCTATTCTTTTTACGAGCCAATCTATAACTGGCTTGCTCTTGCTGAAGGTAATGTTTGCCGATTTGGTTCTAAGTTTTGCTTTGTCTCTACTTTTTCTTGAAAGGAAAAGCCTTATAATGCCAATCATTATTCACGCTTTATACAATTTTAGTTTATACTTTCTGATTTAAATTACCTTATAGATCCAGAAGATTTCCTCGGTTCCTACTTTTATTTTTTTGATTTTACTAGAGTCGATTTTTATTCCGGTAAAATCATCAGGATAACCTATATAGACAACTCTTTTTCTTTTAGGATCAAAGCTGAAATTAAAATTAAATTTATCAAACTGTTCCACTTGACCAAAACCAAATTCGTCAGGTGCAGTTAAACGCGCTTGTTTTTGATATTGCGTCGGCGGATTTTTGAGATAGAAAAGTAAAAAGATATAGGGTTCTCCATTTTTTTTAGTTATATAAAATTTATTAAATCCTCCATAATTACCACCTATATAGTCTGCAAGTTCTTTGTACCCACATTGCCAAGAGCGAATCACCAGAGCTCTTTTGGGATAGTGATTTAGATAAAAGTCCCAGCTATAAAAAAGAAAGAATAATTCAATCAAAACGAGACAATAAATTAAAGCTTTTTTTGCTGTGGGCATAGTTTTTAGTGATATTATGAGGTTTATACCCCCATATGAGCCTATAATTAAAATAGGAATAATTATAAATAATGACCTGGTTAAAGAAGTTCCATTCCAAGTTGAAGCGGCCGGAAGAGGAGAAACAAGCAGTAGACCAAGTAGGAAGTATTTCCACCTGGCGTTATTTTTAAATAGGTAATAAAATCCAATACCAATAAACAAATACTCCAAGGGTGTTACTGGTGACATTCCTGGAAAGCCGAATCTAGGATTCGTGTCGCCTTGTGTTACTAAAAATTCTGGTGAGAAGTAGGCTAAATATTGAGAAACAACTTCTTTTGTTCCAACAGTTAGTTTGTTATAAAGCAATCTAGGTCCTCCCTCTGATCTCAATTCGTTGATTTTTAAAGTAAAGCCTATATTATTGAAAAACAAGAGATTAGTCACTCTGGAGGGCTTGTAAATAAGATCAGTTACTCCAAAAATGGCAATGACAATTAAAAATATCCCAATGAACTTTAATAAGCTTTTCTTGACTGGAGTGTGCCATATTTGGAATGCATATAAAATTGCAAAGACGAGAAAAAAAACCGCAAATATTCTGCTTGATTGGTAACTAAAGAGTGAAAGTAAAATCAATAGACAGAACACAACAGTATTTAAAAACGTAGTTTTTTTTAAAGTCTTGATGAAAAATAAGGAGGAGAGAGTGAGTAAAAAAACTGCTAGATAGGATTCGTGAGCCTGTCTGCCTATGAGATGAAGACCAAGAGACACTGCAATTAAAAATGCAGTAAGTAAAGCTACTGAATTTTTTTCGAATAATTCTTTCGTTAAAAAGAAAATGGTTACGGGTAAAAGTAAAGCAAGTAAATCGTTTAAGGCCCGGGTAGAATTTTCATTAAGGCTAAATATTTTTATAAATGGAATACTCAAATAAGAATACAAGGGCATTTTATAATCTCCAAAAGACTTCAAACGTAGAGGTAATGTTGTTCCATACTCGTCCCTTCCTGTTTTGAGAAGCGAATAAGCATTGTAGCCAAAAGCAGCCTCATCGGCGTTAAGACAAACGGGAGAAGAACTCTTTTTATAGACGTTAAAAAACAGGGAAATAAAAGCAATTCCTACGATTAATACGAGTAATAATTTCTTATTCATTAAATAAAGCTAAAATTTGACTGTCTGAAATGGTAAAAGTTTTTGTCTGCAATTTTCTTGATTTTAAGACTTGAGATGTTTTTCCTAAGGCCAAAAAAAAACCTTTTAAAAAAACAAAATCTCCTTTGCCCAGTTGCATTAAAAGATTTGGAAGTAGCAAAAGAAGATGATTTAGCAGAAGATCTTTATCGACAATATTTTTCCAAACAAATAAAAATTGATTACGATAAGCTATTTTTTTGACGTGGATTGGAGTGAAATAAGTTCTGATTGTAGACTCATGATGATGTTCTACTAAGACCCTTGGTTCAAAGAGAATTTCATAGCCTTTTTTCCAGGCTCTATAAGATAGATCGATATCCTCCCAATAAAAAGGTGAATATATTTCATCAAATCCACCAAGAGCTAAAAATTTATTGCGGTCTAATATGCAGGTTCCGCCTTCGGCCCAAGCGTTAAATCCTGGCTTAATATCGCCCGCTTTTTTATGATGAAGAAAACCGTTTTTCCAGTAGATGCTGTTTTTACCGACAATAATTCCACTTTTTTCCTTTTGCGCAAAACTTACGCCAAACAATTTGTTACCCTTTTTAAAGTAGCTTAAAACTTGCTGAAAACCGTCATCGTGTAAGATAACATCACTATTTAAAAGAACAACAAATTCATTAGAGGCTCTTTTTACTCCAGTATTAACAGCACCGCCAAAGCCAAGATTAACTTTGTTTTCAATCAGAATAACCCTTTTTCCCTTAAGATAGGTTTTCAGACTTTCACCAGGATAGTCATTGACAATAATAACCTCAGTTCCTTTTAGATATTTGAGATTGTGTTCTAAATTTCTCAAAAACATCTCTCTTTTTTTATAGACGGGAATAATTACAGATATCATATGATTATTTCCTTTATGTTTTTCTTAAATTGAGCAAAAGTAAAATGTTCAGAAATATAGTTTTTGGCATTTCTTCTAATCTCTTTTTGTAGATTGTAATTTTTAGATATTATCTCGACTTGTTTAAATAATTCAGCTTCCGTTTTAAATAAAAAACCAGTTCTATCAGTTTGGATCAGCTCTTTTGGTCCGCCAGAGTTTACACAAAAGGTTATGCAGCCCATAGCCATTGCTTCCAGCGGCGCTATTCCCAGATGTTCGACGACCTCAGGGTATTTGCTTTCATCTATTCCAAATCCTGTAAAATGCCAATAAAAAAGAGATTTTTTATACAGTCCCAAAAGTTCAGAGAAGGAGATATTGGGTTTGAAAATGATAGAACTGTCATTTTTTGCCATTTTTTGTAAGTTTTTATAATAACCTTTATCTTCTTCCTTTAATCCCCCTGCCAATATCAATTTGAAATATTTATATTTGTTGCCGGACCGCTTTAGTTTCTGAAAAGCCTCGATAAGTTTATTCTGTCTTTTTGAATGAAGATGACTAAAAAAACGGCCAACAGATAGAATAATTTTTTCTTTTCTAAAAGCTTCCGGCTCAAAGTCTATAAATACTTGATCTAAATAAGGATAAAGTAGCAGGGAATTTATACCAAATCGTTTAAGATATTTTTTTGTAAATTCGGAGTGAGTGATGAATTCATAGTTTAATAATTTAAACTTATTACTTAAACTAAGCTTATATAAGGAGGGATTGGGGACCATTGCGTATATAAAGTTTTTTTTTGCGCTAGAAAAAAAGTAACTCCCATCAGTAACGTAAAAAAAATAATCATATTTTCTCAGCAACAGAATTTTTTTTACAATGCCTTCATTATTTAAAAAAATATTCGGGAGAAAATTTATAAGATAATTAAATGATAAATTAAACTTAATTTTAAATTCATTTTGCAGATTTTTATTCCAAAAAATATCAATTTCATAGTTTTCTTCTAAGGCCTTGGCGATTGAAAGAAAATACTTTTCTCCACCTCCAAGGGTGTCAAGGTAAGGATCATAAAGACCTACTGCTTTTTTTTTCATAGAGATATAAATAGGTTATTGTTTTGGAAAAGGCTTGATATATTGCTTCAATTATACCAATTGTTCCGTCCATGAACCCCCTCTTAATCAGTAATCTGCGATTAAGTTCGCCCAAAAATTTTCTAAAAAAAGTTGAACTTGAAACGGGTTTGTTAGCATTTAAAAGTAAATCTGATTCTATATCTTCAAAAATGACTGTTTTTTTTACCATCGACTCAATATCTCCATGAAAATAATGAAGTAGAGGATTTTGTAGCAAACCACAGTTTCCTTTGATTACAGGAGTAGAATGAATAGTTTTTGGCCAGTCAACGAAAAAATTTTTATTGATAAGTCTGATTTGGTAGTCAGGCCACCAGCCACCATGTTTTAACCATTTTTGCTTGCCAAAGATATTTTTCCGTGAAATCTTGTATGAGCTAAATCTGCTGGCTTGAATAGTTTGTTTTATTTCTATGGCAAGTTCCGAAGTTATTCTCTCATCAGCATCTAAAATTAAAACCCAATCAGTTTGGGCTGCGTTTATTGCAAATTGACGCGAAGGTTCTACATAAGAAGAAAAAGGAAAAGGAATCACATCTGCTCCAGATTTTTTTGCAATCTCCACAGTTTTATCTTGGCTGCCAATATCAATAACTATGATAGCCCTAGTTAGTTGTTTTGCCGAGGCGATGCAATCTTTAATTTGGTCAGTTTCATTATAAGCGCTTATGACTACGGTAATAGAGAATTTTTTTTTGCTGTTCATAAATTAACATTCAAAGCTTTTTGCGAACTTGGAGAATAATATATCCAATTTTTTCTGTTTTTACTAGACTTGTTGTTTTATCATAATCTGTAAGCCATTTATCTAACCATAAAGATGATGTTTCGGGTTCGACAATAAGATACAGAAGTTTTTTGCTTGGCTGTTGGTTATTGGTTTCATACACTTTCCTATATTTCTTATTTCCATACCAGGTATATAAATAGTCCCATGCTTCCTTATGAAAATAGGGAATAGTAAATGCATCATAAGAAAAAGGCACTTTTGAATGCAAAAACATATAATCTAAAGTTGCCATTTGATCTTTATAGATAAGATTTTTCTGACCTGTATTATGAAAAAGATTAGCCCTTGTTTTTAATGAATCATAAATATATATAACATTAAATAAACTGATAAAAAGCATAAGAAGTATTATCGCTTTTTTGTTTATAAATTTTTGTGTCTGTTCCAAATTTTCCAATAATTTACAGAATAAGAGAATTACAAAAATACTTGTACCTACATAAAACTGTTGAAGTGGGTAAGTTGTAATTAAAAATATATAAGGCAATGTCCAAAACATAGACACAAGTAAGAACTCAGTTACAAGAGGGCCATGTTTTTTTTGCTGAAAATAATCCCAGAAATACAGGATAAACAAAAATACGAAAGCGATAATTATCCCTCCTGAGGCAGGGAATAAAGTGGTGGTTATTTCTTGAGTTAGTCCATCAAAATAGAGCTTTATTTTTGACACAAAGGGTAATAAGCTAAGGTTATGTGTAGAAGTGATGTAGTTTAAAAGACCTTTAGTTAAGAGAAAAGAGTGTCTGAGATCAAAAATTATAAATGGGCTAAGGGCAAATACAAAAAGAACAATACCAATTAAAAAGTGAGCGTTTTTTATTGATATTTTTTTTATTAACACTGCAAAAAATGTTAGAACTATAGCATAAGGTAAATTAAGTAATTCAAAATGACTAAGTATTCCTGCAAAAAATAATGTAGGTATAAACCATTTTGAATTAGTACTTTTTAATAGCATTAATAAACAATAGGCGAAGATAGCGACAAAAAAAATACTTGGAGAGACATTAGAAATCCATCTCCCATAAACGATAATATTAAACGAAACAGAGGTAAGTAAAGCAGCTATAGCCGCATAAAATTTATCTTTAAAAAGAGAGCAAGCCGTAATATAGACAACAAAAATAGTGAGAGCATTTATTAGTGTAAAGAAGAAGGCGACTATTTGAGGATCTCCCCTTGCTAGAAAATATAATATTGCTAGAAAGTAGTAATAAAATGCTCCATGAAAAATGCCTTCTATATCAGTCTTTGGGCCAATGAGAGTAAGTTTTTTAAGCGTTAGAATATCTTTGGCTATAAAGGCGTCTCTCCCTTGCTCAAAGCCAAAAAATAAGTTATTTGGAAGAAATAAATTCCTCAGATAAAGTCCTAAGAAAAATATTAAAAGTAAGACGATAAATAAATAGTGCCTCTTTATCGAGTTCATAATTTTTTATATAATTCCAGTGTAATATTATCTCCTACCAGCTCTTTTTTAAGAAGTAAGACTTTTGGGGGAATATTTTCAGTTCTCCATTTGTCTATTCTAAAAGTATAAACGTCTTTTTCTATAATATACCAGCACTGGTTATTAACAAAATTAGTCGAAGGTGGAGCCATTTTTTTCTGGTGCGAATAATAACTGAAGAGATAATTATACGTAAACGGAATTACAGGGGGGGTATAAATTCTTACACAAAAATTCTTATGCCCTACTTGATGATAAACTCTTTGAACTAGGCTATCTGTTAAGGCTAAGCCTGATAGTTGAATTTTGCTTGTATTAAATACATTGAAAATTAAGCTATAAAGACTGAGTATTAAAAAAAGTGCAATTGCAATATGAGGAACGAATTTGAATTTGGCTTTGGCTAAAAGATTCAAACTCAGGATTATTATAAAAAGAAAAAAATATTGTATTCCTTCAAAATAATTTCCCCAGAAAAAGTTGTTTTTTTGAGCTAGCGAGAGGAAAAAAAGAATCAAAATGTGAAGAACAAAGAATTTTAATAGACCATATTGTTTTTGAAAGTTTTTTTTATGAATTAAAAGTAATAAGGGAGCCATAACAACAAGAAGTCCTAGAAATGCCAAAAGTGAACTATTATTGTAAAAAACATTTTTGAAATAGTTTATGAACGCTTGGAGTCTATAATCGAAGCTTCCTTTTAGTGAAAGAGCATTAGTTGCAGTTGGATGAACAAAAAAATTCAAGAAAGATCTTGTTTGCAAAAACTTATTTTTTAATTCAAAAAGAATCCGAGGTATAAAAGGGAGAATTGCTCCTAAGAAAAAAAACAGCAGATTCTTATAATTTTTTCCAAGTAGGCGCAATTGTTTAAAAAATAGGACACTGACTATAAAAGTAGGAAAAAGAAAAAGACCAAATGAAACTTCCGTCTCAAAAACAAGTCCCAGAGCTAAGCCTAAAATAAAAATGTATTCACGCCTTTCTGTCATTAACAATCGGTAAAGTGCAAATATATAAAGCAGAATAAATGAAGGAGTCAGCATATTGTTTCCAGGAAAAAAGGCTGTGACAATAAAATAAGGAGAAATACTTACCATAAGAAGAAATAACAAAGCAAAAACTTCCCCAAAGTCTTTTTTGATAAACAGCGCAAAGGAAAGAACGCTAAGTAGTGAGTAGAAAAACAACCAATAATAATAGCCCGAGGGCCAGCCATTGAAAATAAGATAAGCCATGCTCAAAAAATAATACCACCATGCCCCGTGGAAAACGCCTTCAATACCAGTAGTTGGTCCTATAAAAGTGAGATGTTTTTGTGTAACTATTTCTTGGGCTTTTAAAAAATCTCTACCTTGGTCATAAGTATAAGGGACAGTTTGATTAATAATTGGCTTTAGTCTAAAATAGCAGAAGATTGTGATTATTAAAACCAAAAAAGCAAATAAGCCGCCTTTTTTGAGCTTTGCCATAGAGGATTATGAAATTATATCAAAAGCTTAGTGTACTTGCCTTTTATATTACTATTCTCCTTCTGACAGTTTACTCTTATGTATTAATTGACCCTAATCTAACTCTTCTTAATAGCAAAATTTTTGAACAACTAAGAAACTTCTTTGTCCAATTCGGCTATTACCAGAGAGAATTATCCAGTAGTTTTTTTGTACTTCTTGTTTCCTTATTATTTTTGCTGCACTGGCAATTGGTAAAAAATTACCAAGCGATTAATCTAAAAACTTTGTTAATTTCGCTTGGTACACTAATGATTGTGTCGTATCCTTGGCTATCACATGACTTTTTTAATTATCTTTTTGATGCAAAGATAGTCACTTTTTATCATGAAAATCCATACTTTTTAAGAGCCCTAGACTTTCCCCGCGATCCCTGGTTGAGGTTTATGCAGTGGACACACAGGACCTATCCTTATGGCCCGGTTTTCCTAATTTTAACTTTAATTCCTTCCTTTTTAAGTTTTGGAAAATTTTTGCTTGATTTTTTACTTTTCAAGCTGCTGTTTTTTGCCTTGTTTGCAACATCAATTTTTTACTTAGCAAAAATCAATAAGAAATGGGCGATTTTTATTTTGACTAATCCATTAATAATCATAGAAGGATTAGTTAATGCTCATAACGATATTGTTGCTTTATCATTGGCTCTTATTGGGTTCTATTGGTTGCAAAAAAGCAATCTAACGGGAAAAGTCTTTTTTATTCTTTCGGCTGGAATCAAGTATCTAACCCTACCGGTAGTGTTTTTTGTGAAACAGAAAGATAATCTCTTTAATCTGTTTGCCGCAGGAGGCTTGATCATAGTGTTGGTCTATCTTTCCTTGTGGCAGGAGATCCAACCCTGGTATTTTTTATCTTTATTTATTCTCGTGCCTTATTATGAAAAATGGATAGCGAGATTGAATCTTTTTTTTGCCGGATTACTTTTTTCCTATTATCCATATATTCGTTTTGGGGGATGGGATAAGAGTTGGAAAGTTAGCCTAAAACACGAAATAATAATCGCCTTTTTTGCAGCAAATGTAGTTTATCTGCTTGTAAATAGATTTTTTACAAAAGCGAAAGCATAGTTTCTAACCAGGTGAACCTTTGTCCTAAAGGGAGCATATTTTAAGCCAAAAATGACCCGATTTTTTTCCTGATATTTTCTTTGTAAAAAAGAACCTGAGCCACCAGTTGATTGTGAAACTTTATGCCAAATGACAATAGAGGGATCATACAAAAGCTTGATTCCATTTCTTTTAGCTCTTTCATCGTAGTCAGCATCCTCAAAATAGAGAAAGTATTTTTCATCCAAAAAACCTATTTTTTCAACAACATGTTTATTAAACACCATCAAACAACCGCTAATAAAATCCGTTTCCTCAGGGTGATTGTATTGTCCTTCATCTAGCTGATCGACACCTCTGTGTTTATTTAAAGCATGGTCCCAATCGACATAGCCACCTGCATACCATAGTATTTTTCCCAGATCCTCTTTTTTATATCTATCTTTATGATATTCATATCCTTTAGCATAATAGATTTTGCCAGTTATGATTGAGTTTGGATATTTCTTAGACGATTTTAGTACGGAACCAATCAAATTTTCCTTGAAATATATATCATTATTTATGGTGCAAAAAAGATTATATCCTTGTCTAATAGCCTCTTTAATCCCAAGATTAATACCATGGGCATAACCTAAGTTAGCAGAGGGAATAATTGTTGAAGGCACGCTTTGCGTATTAACTTCATGTTTCTTAGGAGAATTATCACTTATAAACACGTGAAAATTTTTATTATTTTGATGACGAAGACTGGTAAAGAAATCTCCCAGAACTAGGTAATTTTGATAAATTACAGATATGATAGCCAATTTATTATTCATAGTAAGATTCTTTTCTGGCAAAAAAAGATCTAGCTTCAGTTATGATATTAATTTTGAAAATAAAAATAAGAAGGAAAAAATAAGAGGTTGTACCAATCACAATTTGTAATGAGATTAGAATCAAAGGGTGGAGTTTAACAAAAACTTCTATTGTGTATAGTAAAACAGCCATACAGATTGTAGACACTAAAAAGGGAAAGACTGAGCTTGCAAAGTCAAAGTTAATAAGTCGTTTTGCTTTTACTATAACTAAAGCAAATGTTATTGAAATTATAATATGAGCTATAGGGAAGCCAAAAATACCAAAGAGATTAGTTAAAGCTGGAGTCAAAATCCAAGTTAAAAAGGTAAATAAAAGCATAAATGAAAAAGAAAGTTTTACTTTGCCTAAGGCATTAAATAAATTCATAAAAGGCGCAGAAAAAGAAAGGATCAAAGATGAGATGGCAAAAATATAAAATAAGGGTAAGGCGGGTGCCCACTTTTGATATTTTGGTATAACCTCTACAAAATGGCGCATAATCATAATCATTCCTAAAAAGAAAGGAGCCAAAATAGCCGTTTGAAAGTAGAGAATTTTCTCCGAGAGTTTTTTTACCTTTTCTGTCTGGTCTTGAAAGCTGGCTACAAGTGGAAATATAACTTTGCTCACATTATCCATAACAATTCTTAGAGGAGCATCCGCCCATTTTTTAGCCCAGCCAATATAACCCAGCCCCTGAAAGCCCAACACTTTCCCCAAATATAAAACAATAAGATCATCTTTAAATAAAGCTAAAAAAGAACTGGCTTGGAAAGGTGCGCCAAAGGATAAGAGTTCTTTTACGCTTGCTTTAGAAACGCCCACTTTTGGCAGCCAAAATGAAATTTTATAAATAAGAATTAAACCCACAACTGAGCGAAGAAGCACAGAGATGGTAAAGCTTTTCAGACCAAAACCCATTAGCGCCAAGACTGAGACAGAGATATAAAAGACAGTACTCTCAATAATCTGCACAAAAACAATTTTTTGAAATTCAATCTTTCTTTCTAAAAAGACAGAAGGAATAGTTTTAAATGAAGAGATAAAAAAGGCTATAAGAAGAGCCCAATAAAGAGTTATACCATCAGGAGGTAATTTATAAAACTTGGTTATCAAACCTGTACCTAAAATTCCCAAGATGACAAGCGCTAGAGTTAAAACCTGCTGAATAGTAAAAGTTGTAATCAAATCATCTTCGACTAGTTCTTTCTTTTGAATAAGTGCTCCAGCCAAACCAATATCTGAAAAATAGTTCATAAAAGAGATCAGAGAAAGTACCGTGATATAGATTCCAAAAATTGTTGGCGAAAGTAGAATTGTAAGAATAAGATTGGCGATTAATCCTAAAAAAGCAGAATATCCGCTCTGAAAAAAAAGACTTAAGGTACTGATAAAGCCTTTTCGCTTTAAATCTTGTTCTTTTGCTGTCTCCTGCATAAAGACGATTTTCTTATATAATAAAGACAATGATTAAAAGACTAGGACGATTTAAAAAGCTATTGTTCCTGGATTTACTGGTAATTTTAATTATAACAGTTCCCGCTTATTTTAGGCTCCTAAACAACTACTATTTTTCGATGCATGACGATCAACATCTTGCTCGTCTTTTCTTGCTAGATAAAGCAATTCATCAAGGCTATTTATATCCTCGTTGGGTAGATACACTGGGTTTTAATTTTGGTTACCCTCTTTTTAATTTTTATCCTCCTTTAATTTATTACACGGGGGAAGTGTTTCATCTTTTAGGATTATCATTAATTTGGTCTATTAAGTTGACGTTTATCTTAGGTTTTATAATTGGTGCTTGGGGAATATTTCTTTACACTAAGAAATTAGTAGGGAGACTGCCGGCTTATTTGTCGGCAACTCTGTATACTTTTTTCTTCTACCATGCAGTTTTGATCTATGTTAGAGGTGCACTTGCAGAGTTTTTTTTACTAGCGATTCTTCCTTATTTTTTTTTGGCATTTGAAAACCTGAAACAAAAACCAAATCTTAAAAACAGTCTATGGTTTGCAATGGTATTTGCCTTACTTATTCTGACTCATCCATTAATTGCTTTTCCTACACTTTTATATCTTGGATTCTTCTTCATTTTTTATACTATTCAATCAAAAGAAAAACTACGACTTGCCATAGTTACTTTAACTGGAGGGATATTAGGCTTGGCTCTGTCAGCTTTCTACTGGTTGCCGTCCCTGTTTGAGCGCCAATATACTCTTGTGGATTCGATTTTGACGAAAGAACTAGCTAATTACAAAATACATTTTATTTGTCCTGCACAGTTTTGGAACTCACCGTGGGGATACGGAGGATCAATCCTTGGGTGTTTTGATGGATTTACATTTCAACTGGGTAAAATTCATATGGCTCTTACCCTTATTGCTGTAGTTTTGTCTCTTTTCTATCTTTTTAAAGGAAAACTGAGCGAGAGGCTTTCTTATTTCTACTTTTACCTTTTTTTGCTTTTCTTTAGTCTTTTCATGACTACTTCGTACTCTTCAATAATTTGGGATAATTTAAAATACTTGTGGTATCTGCAGTTTCCTTGGAGATTTCTTACTTTCGCAGCTTTTTTCATTTCAATAAGCGGAGCCTATTGCATCTTTTTTATCTCTGATCTAGCAGAAAAGTTCACGCGATTAAACATCGCTATAGTCTTGTTTTTTACACTGATGACGATTTTTATTTATCAAAAATACTTTATTCCGCAGCAATATGTTTATGCAAATGATAAGCAGTTAACATCTTTTGAAAATATTGCTTGGTATGTGTCTAGATCTTCATTTGAGTTTTCGCCACAAGGGATAAAAACAACAAAATCAGAAACAGAAACAACAATTCCGGCAATTACTAAAGAAAGCTTGAATACTCAACCTTATACTCTCGTCTCCGGTTCAGCGCTGGTTACTTCAATCAAAAATAAAATGGCAGAAAAAGAATGGAATATTTATTCAACGGATAAGACGATATTTAGATTTAATAATTTTAATTTTCCAGGATGGAAGGCGTATATTGACAGCAAAGAAGCTTCAATTAAGGACAACAATAATTTTAAACTAATAACTGTTGTTTTACCTAAAGGAAGTCATGATTTAAAAATAATTTTTGAAGACACTCCTATAAGAACAACAGCAAGTATTATAAGTTTTCTTGCGTTCATATTGGTTTCAATTCATCTCTGGAAGTTAAAAAAGCACATGATTCGTTAACTTTCTTATTTATTAAATTATTTGGCTATTTTCCTCCAGTCAAAATATCGACTGAAGCTACTACAAATGAATCTCTGGGAATTTGTTTATTTTCAAATCCATATAACGCAGTCAAATGCACTTCGGGAAAATAGTAATCAAGAAAATCTTGATCGTGAAAGCTCACTTTCAATTTTTTTGACCCCCCCCAAGCCGTAGGTCCATTGGGGTTGTCGATAAATACAAGATACCTGTGTTTTACTATTCCATTTTTGTGCTTAGCAAAATATTGATCAGCACTGTCTATAAATCTGGTTTCAAGGAAAAAGGTGCTAGATGGTTCATGTACTCTTACTCCGTAATAGTTAAAAGCCATGTATAAAATAATCAGGACTATTCCTAAAATTTTAAACATTTTCCCCTTAGAAAAAAATTGATAAATGATAAAGGCTTCAAAGGTAGTTATAAAAACCAAAGGTAAAGTTAGACGCACCATCCATTTATGCATGAATAATAAAAGGGGAAGGATAAAAATAGAAAACCCCGTGGCTGTAATAATAAAATAAAAAAAGATGTCTTTTAGTTTTTGCTTTTTTCTTACAACCAATGCGACTATAGCTAGCAAGAACACAAACCAGTAAGAAATGAGAAAAATAAAATAAGGAGTAATATCAGGAATCCTGAAAAGATTCCAAAATTCTGCAATGGGCGGCTTTAAAACACTCGTTACATACAATGGCATGAAATTAGGTAGACCGACGGACCACAAAAAATACCAAAGAAAATTATTAATTATCAATCTCGGACTTAATCTAAGCTGATAATTCTCAAGTGCAGTTACATGACTTAAGCTAATCTTATAAAGTAAATAAAATATTCCAGAGATTAAGGTGTAGGGAATAAGTGAAAGAGCGGTTTTTTTTAAAATATTCCTTTGTTTTAGAATCGCAAAAAAAACTAAGAATGGTAAAAATAAAATTGCGGTTTCTTTTGATAACAAAGCAAATACATAAAAAAGTAGACTTCGGAAATACTTATTATTAAGAAAGAGATAGAATGAGATTGCTAAAAAAGTAAAAATGGCAACTTCCTGAAAAGTCCCAAAGTAATATAATTGGAAAACGTGAGTAAAGTGCAGAGCGTACAAAGCTGTTGCTAGTTTGGAAAAAAAATCATTTTTTGAAATTGTTTTTAAGCATTTGTATAAATAATAGAGGCCAATAAAAAAAGTTATAAACGCGATTAGATGCCCTACGAGTAAATTAAATTTCAGAATACGAATAAAAAAATAATAAACCTCTGTAGCTAGTGGCTTATAGGAATAGTCTCTAAAAGGTGAAAATAAATTTATAAAATCGTGAAAAGATTTAGCATGACTGATCCTTAAAAAAAAGAAATCATCAAGTATAAAATTCATTGTCAAAGCATTTTTAAAGAAAGCAAAAATCATCACAAACAACAAACCAAAAAAAAAGTAGTTGTTTTTAATGGCACGCAGCAGTGCCGTTTTATAATCTGGTTTTTTCTTAGCGACCATAATCCTAATTTATAGTATTATATAGCATACAGATGAAGAAAATATATAAATATTTGTACTGGTTTGGGTTCGCAATAGCCAAAGGTGAAAAAATTCCTTACAAGCAGATATAAAAGCTTACTTATATCAGATTTGGGGCTTGGATAACTCAAAAAGATAGAAGGCAGATTTGCCACCAGGTTTAGAGAATTTGGCTACAAAAGTCATTGGCCAGTCGGAAGGGAATTCTGTTCTGTGGGAAAAGACAACATAGATATAATTATTATTCAAATCTTTTTGATTGGTCAAAAGACTATTTTTATCCAGCGGCCAATATCCGCGTATCGTTATCCTGTCAATTTGTTTTAGAGAGGCGTCAAGCATGTCTCCGACAACGCCAAAATTACCTTCCGCAAGGAGAATAACCGGTTTTTGCAAAGATTGCTGGCGGGCAAAATCTATAATTTCTTTTACACCGTATCCTGAGGAAACTCCTTCAATATATTGACCTTTGTCAATAGGAGGAAAGGGGATATTGACTTGGTTAAACAAAATAGTGTAATCGAAATAGGCAACAGAGAGAATATAAAGAAAAACCAGTAGCCAAGCTATTCTTTTGTCTTTAAGCTTGATTAAGAAGTAAGTTGTAAGAATAAGAAATAAACTTGCGAAAAAATTAAGATAGCGAGGAAAGACAACTCTGCCAAAAAAGGCAATCGCTAAAAAGGGAAGTATCAACCACAAAAGAAAATAAATAAATAATCTGTAATCTTTTTTAAAGATAAAAATCAGACCTAAAAGACCCAATATTGGCAGAACAAAAGCTGCTTCCCAAAAGACATAAATTGGCAAACTAGTAAGATTGGGCCAAAAAACTTGAAAAGGCGATTGCAGCCATTCACTGAAACGGAGAATAAAAGTGTAGTTTTTTTCCGAAACAAAATGGAAAAAAGGGGAAAGACGCTGAACATTATAAATAATAAGAGCGGTCAAAGTACTTATAGCAAGAAGAAAATAATAATTGATGGAGCCTTTTACAAAGGGTGCCAATTTGTTTTTAAAAAAGATTACCGGACCAAACACGCCCATACCCAGAAAAAGGCGAACAGAAGATTTTGCCAGTAGTGAAAGTCCAGAGACAAGCCCCAGAATTAAAGCTGTGGTTAAGCTCAAATTTTGTGCAAGAAGCAGGAGAAGAAAAAAGATCCAGATAAATCCAGTATTCACAGCGCCATCAACAAGAGCCAAGCGATCGTAGAAAAGAAAATAGGGAGTAAAAATATAAAAAAAAGCTCCATACATTGCTGCTTGTTTGCCAAAAAGGTAATAAAGAAGTACAAAGATTCCCACCAAGGCAGCAAAGCCGGACGCTACAGAAAACAATCTTCCAGCAAATAGCGGATTATTAGGAAACAGCTTCAAAAAAGGAATCGTAGCCCACGTTTGCAGAGGTTGTCTGCCATCTGTTAAAGAGATAAATCTCCAGGTAGCATCATGCCAAGCGACTTTCGCCCAGCGGATATAAATTCCCTCATCAGTAAAAATGGGAAATTTATCCAGATTGATAAGCCGGGTTGCAAAATATAAGACTATAAGGAAGAACATAAGCAGTACATCGCGTCTTGTAAATTGTTTCTTTAGCCAAGCAAATCCTTGCCAAAGATCAAACATAGATAAGCCAATTATACTAAGTCTTTAGCCTTTCTAGTAAGTACATGTTATAGCGGTCATTTATATGCCAAGTTTGCAACAGTTTGGAGGGAGCGAAATATTTTACTTCGTAAGCTGGATCAGTCATGTAGTCTTTGCCTTTTTCTTCAACTACAAATAAATATTTATTATGCCAGTAATCCTCGTAATTTATATTAACATTGTCTACTTTTAGAAGATATTTGGGGACAACTGCTTTGGTATCATAAACTAAATTGGCAATATTATAGTCTGCTATGTTTGTCTGTTTTACAAACTTATAAATCTTATAATCATCAAGGTAATTCCAATCCTCTGAAGCCGCCCAAAAGGCAGTCCGTGGTGTAGGAGAATATTTAGTTGCAGCCCATGCAGAAAGAATAACTATTAGTAAACAAAGAAGAGCAATATATATTCTATCGCCGTTTTTTAGCAGCCATGATTTTTTGGAAATAAATTTTGCTAACAAAAATTTTAATAAACCACTTAATGCAAGTAACAACATAAAAGACAAACTCAAGTAATAATGAGCGTTGTATGCTCCCTGTCCCGGTTTATCTAATTTGTTCCAATTGCGAAGAAGAAGTAGTGTAGTAGATGTATTATAAAAGTGATTCCTCAACTCAAAAAGGATTAGTGGAGAGAAACCGATGAGTAAGCCTAAAATAAACAGGCCAACGTATTTTAAGTTAGCCTTTAGTAGGACAAGGTAATATATAAATAATCCGAATATTACCAAAACAAATTGATAATGAAATTGAAGCAAAAGTCCGAGCCAAAATGAAATACCTAAAAAAGTCCATTTATTTACATTTTTTTTAAACAATCCCATTAAAAGAATAAGAACAGGAAGCAACGAAAATTGGAAAGTAGGATTCCATAGAAAACGGCTGAAATTTATGTAGAAAGGCAGCAAAGTATATATTGCTACAAAAATAATAGCCCATCGTTCATTTAGTAACAGTTTGATTCCATAATACAAAGGGATAATCATTAAGGCACAAAAGAGCATAAACAAATAGGAAGAGACGATTGGATTAAAATTGCCAAGCAACAAAAAGAAGAGTTGGAAATAATAAATAGCTGGTCCTTGAAATATTTGTCTGCCATTAAGATTGATTGAAATAGGAGGGCCTATAAGTACGGGTTTTTTTGTACGCCAAATTTCTAGAGCTTTGGTTGAAAAAGAAGCTTGGTCTCCAGAAAAATTTAGATAGGCAACGTAGTGAATGGAGCGTATTAAAATAAAAACTGCAATAAAAGCCAGCAGAATAAGAATTTCTTTAAGCAAAGGTTTTTTCACAGGTCTGTTTAATTATATCAAAGCAAATTGCTGATCTAATTTTCAAACAAAGTAAAATCTGAATTATGATATAAAGTCTTTATAGGCAGATTCTGTACAAAATGTAAATCACCGTTTTCTACGAGATACAAACCTTTTCCTTGATTGACCCGTTGGACAAAATTGTTTGTTGAATAATAATAATTAATTTTTTTGTGACTGTAATAGACGGCGCAAGAATTACCTCCATAAACAAAGGTAGTTGAAGTATATAGGTTTGGAGCCAGTGTCTCTCTGGCGCGACGTTCTGAAAACTGGACAAGGTAATCCAGTGTCCCTCGAGAATAATTTTTGGATATCATTGCGATTTCGTTACGTGGCGAAATATTAGCTTGAGAGCGGATAAATTGGGTTTCTGTGTAAATTACTTTGAAGGCGAAGATCGCAATAAAAAGCACAAAGCAATAATATAAAATTCTACTAAATTTTTTATTATTAATCTGTTTCAAGAGCAAATCAATACTGCAGGCCAGATAAATAGCAATAAAAGGATAAAGAGGGATTGCATACCAACTAATTTTTGTCGCCGCCCGGGTAATTGAAATAAGAGGAAGAATAATCATTAAAATCACCGTAAGTAATAACTGTTGTCTTTTAATTTCCTGAGTAAACGATTTCAACGTCAGGAATTTTTTTATGTTGATAAGATAAAACAGAGGCAAAATAGCCAGGGCAAAAATCCAGGGCAAAAAATCTTTAGAGATAAGTGTTAGATAAAATAATCTTCCACCAAAATGAAATTCGACAGGATTATTAATCTTCTGAATTAGATTTTCGACAAAATAGACTTGAATAAACCTCTGTCCATAAGTAAGGTATTCATAAATATGCCAAGGTGCGATAGCCAAAAGAAGAATTCCTATAAGCTTTAGGAAATTAACAAGCTTAGTTTTGTTAAAGTCAATAAAGATGGATATAAAAATAGCTACTAAAAAAGGAACAACACTCAAGCCCTTCATCATCACAGACGCTCCAAAAAAAAGCCCTGCCCAATATGAGGCATTATTTTTTGACAACGACTTAATCCAAAAATAAAAGCCCAGGAAAATCAGCAAAGTAAAAACGATATCGGTATTTACCCTGATAAAATAAACCACCAGAAGATTGGCAGCAAGCATAATAAGAGTGGAAAGTATTGCTACATGTTTTGAGAAGTATTTTTTGGAGAAAACATAAACAGCTGCCAAAAGAGCAAGCGCAGCAATAACCGATGGGAGTCGGGCAGAAAATTCATTAATGGTTGTGGAAAAAGGAATCTGCATAATCCACATGTAGCCGGGAGGTTTCTCAAGAGCAGGCGAGCCGTTCCACTGATTAGTTAACCAATTGCCTGCCACTTTCATAGTTTTTGCGTATGATGCGTAAATACACTCATCCCAGTCCCAGAAAGAATCTCTCCCCAAACGGAAAAGTAACATAAATCCCGTCACTGCAAGAATTAGAAGCAGTGGCCAATAGTTAAACAGAAACTTTTTTAATTTGTCCATGAATTTTTATTTGATTTTACATTGTTTGATAATTTGATTTGGATTTAATTTAACAACTTTATTGAGTGGACAAAATATTTCAAAAGCGTGCTTGACTACTTCAGATTGATAGACAAAATAGGTTCTTACTTCATAGATTGAGGAGATAAGAATAAGCAATAGCACGATTGAAAAAAGTACTTTTTTATGGTTAATTTTAAGGTTAGATAAAAAGAGCAGACTTTGACTAACAAAATAAATAAGAGAAGGCAAAAGCGTATAGGTTCGAAGCATGTTAGGATTTTCCCAAGGATAAGTTAAGATCGCTGGTAATCCAGCAACAACAAAATAGGCTAAAAAAAACTGATTATAAATATTGGATAAGTTTTTAATGGCAAAAAGAAGACCACCTAAAAATAATATTCCCAAGATAGGATTTAAAGCAGGTTTATAAGGGTAATTATGACGTCCATTAGAATCACCATTGAAATTAAACATTAGAGCAAATTTCCTCAGATTATCTGCTAAAAATTGAACTTTTTGAGTAATAGAAAGTTGACTATTTTTTAAAAAAAGCTCATTATTAATCCTAATATCATTCTGATTATGCATCAAAAGGTATAGACTCATCGGTGTAATCACCAGAATAAAAGGAACAATAAAAAACAGATAAGATTTTATCTTTTCTTTCTTTAAGACAATAAAAAGCAGAGGCAAAATAAAAAAAATCCGTCCAGGCTGATAGGAATTGAAAGCCAAACCAGACATTATTCCCGATAAAACCAGCAGCCAAATGCTCTTGTTTTTAAAGCAGCTCAGAAGAAAATAAATTGCACCAAGTTCCAGAAAAAGTAGAAAAGGCATCTCAAAGGAGAAACGGGGAAAATTAAAAAACCACCGTGAGGTAGCCAAAATGAAAGCAGATGCAAAAGGTAGATAACGATTATATCGTTCAAAGAGCAAGCGTATTATTAAATAGAGAAGAAGTACGTTTATTACTCCAAAAATTGCAGAAGGAAGCCGCAACGCGAAAGTATTAACGCCAAAAAGCTTCATTGAGGAAAGTAAAATGTAAGGATAAACCGTACCGTGTCCATCAGCCAAAGGACTAAAAGGGGTATACTGTTGATGCTCAAGTGAAAGGGCGAGTTTGGCTATATCCACTTCATCGTAAGCCAAATTATGAGGGATTTGCCCAAATTTATAAAAAATAAGAAGAGCTGAGATAGCAGCAAGAACGAGGATTTCTAAAGCTTTTGGCCAATCTTTAGTCTTGATCATACTTTTTTCTAAAAGCTAAATAGCCTATGGTTAAAATGTCTCTAAAGCTTTCAAAAGAATCCTTGAAAAAATTTACCCGTCTTGTCTCAACATGCTTCCAAGTCACAGGTATTTCTTTAATTTTATAACCAAGCTTTAGTCCTACAAATAAAAACTCTATATCAAATCCGGCGCTGACAGAGGGTCCGCTTATTTGGGGGTGGTCATCATAAACTTGCAAATGTTTGATAATATTTAATGAAGCTTTTTTATCAAATAATTTGAAACCGCATTGACTATCCTGTATTCCTTTGAGTCCTATAAACAGATTGCGGATAATAATTCCGCCTTTGGCCATAATCTTTCTCGCCAAAGGTGCGCCCTCACGACGAGCCTGTCTGGAACCAATTACAATCGGAAAACCTTCACGTGCCCCATTGATAAGCTTTTGCGCTTCTTCGATGGGTGTTGCCAAATCGACATCCGAAAACATTACGAAATTACCTTGAGCCTTTTTTATACCAGTAATTACTGAAAAGGCTTTGCCGTGATGGAGACTTGTTATTAGTTTAAACTTAGGAAATTTAGATAAATACTTCTCCTCTATTATTTGTCTTGAATTATCTGTGGAACCATCGTCAACAATCAGAACTTCTATAAATCTGTTATCATCTTTCACAAAATTGCCAATCTTGTCTAAAACTCCTTTTTGCAGATTTGTCTCTTCGTTATAGCAGGGGAGAACCAGTGAAATTTTCATGAGTTTAGCGCACAAGCTTATATATTTTAACACCGTCTACCTCCTGTGTTTGAGCTATTTTTCTGGCTGCAAAATAAGCGATATCCCATTGAGGATTGCCGATTACGGGAAAACATTTTGTCTCGCAAATTACAAACAATTCATCAGCTTTGACAAGAGAATCTTTTTCAAGAGGCCGTTTGCCCCAAATCTCCAGAAAATAACGCATGGTTGAATCAGAGTATCTTACAGGCAGTTGGGTTACAGAATATTTTGGTTTATCAATGCTATGAAAGATTTTGCTAGCTATTGCCTGGGCTTTTTCGATTTGATAGTTTCCTTTATTGAAGAGAAAATAATAACTTTGGAAGTTCAAATAAAAATAGATTAAGACAAAAGCTACAATAGTGGCTTTTCCCCAGAGAGAAGGTTTTAATAAAGAGAGAAAATAGGCAAGAATAATGTAATAAAAAGGATAGAGGCTGCCGAAATAGTGGACATTCTTTGGACCTGAGTAAAGAGAAATTCCCAGCAAACAAAGGATAAAAAACAAGAGAATTGTTCGCAAATTGTCTTTTCTTTTGATCAGAAAAATAAAGGAAATAGCAATAAGAAGTAAAATTATCGACGAGAGAAACAAGTTAAGCCGCACGTTAAAAGAATAAGCATTAAGGATTAAAAAGGTATTAAAGATAGCGGTTAATTTATTTGAGCTAATTGCAGAAGAAGTTTTAAATAGTCCCAGAAAGTTTTTTAAATTTAAAAAATTATGCCGCAGATCAAAAACAACCAAAGGGAAAGAAGCGATTAAAAAAAAGACTGTGAGGATTATAAAACCAATAACCACAGACCTGCGTTTCTTTTTCTCCTCAAACAATTTGATTAGAAAAAAGACCCCCAAAGGCGGTAAAAGAAACAGCGCCAGATAATGGAGTTGGATAGAGAAAGAAAGGCAAATTCCAGCCAGAGCAAAAAACCACCATTTATAGTTGCTTAAAGATTTGATTACAAAATAAACAGTAAGTAAGGAAAACAGGGGCAGCAGATTAGGATTCCAGGAGAAACGAGAGAAGTTGATTAAAGTAACAGATAAGGTTATAAAAATGGATGATAAGAAAGCTACAAATCGGCCAAACAATTCTTCAACAATCAAATAATTTACTAAAATATACAGGCAGGAAAAAAAAGCCACCCCAAAAGCCAGACCAAGAGGATTTAATCTAAAAAGAGCAAGCCAAGGGGCCATAAAATAATAGTAAAAGGGACCAAGATAAATTTGGCCAACAGAAGTAGGCGCACCTATTGCTGGCAAATGCTCAAGAGTCAAAATTCTTTTAATGACTATAGCATCTCTTCCCTGATCTCCCAAAAAAGTTACAAAAGCCTCAAATCTATAAAATCTCAATACGATCCCAATTAGCAAAAGCAAAAAAAGAGGGAGCAAATGAGTCTGTTTTGCCAAATATTGCCTTAATTTGTTAGCCATTTTCTGATAGAATAAGTATGATAAGTATGGACAAATTATACAATAAACTATGGCCATACCTGGTTGTTTTAGGTGTCGTTTTGCTGTCTACACTTTTGGCTTGGGCTCCTTTTCTTTTTAGACAAACACATTGGCTCGGTCTACAAATCGACAGGGCCAACTTCCAATATGTCTATAGAAATTTTGACGGCCCGCTTTATGTAGTTGCAGCCAAAACCCTTTATGATCCGAAAAGCTATGCTAAGGTAGGTTTTGAGTATAATTTACCAGCCAAGTATTTTGCCGCTCACCTGCCTCTTTATCCTTTCTTAATTCGCATTGGAGCCTACATGGTGGGTTATTTAAAGTCTTTAGTTTTTATTAATGTTTTAGCTACTGCAGTTTTGGCAATGTTCTTTTATTATTTTATAGACAAATTAAAGTTGACCAAAAAACCGCTAATCTTAACTTGTGTTTTTTTGTTCCTACCAAGATTTTTAGTGGTTCGAACTATTGGCGCTCCTGAAAGTTTATTTATGTTGCTTCTTCTGGCTTCTTTCTTTTTTTTCGAAAAGGAAGCTTATTTTTGGGCTGGTCTTTTTGGGGGATTGGCTGCAATGACCAAAACACCGGCGATTTTGCTTTTTGTGGCTTATACTGCGGTCTTTTTAGAAAGATACATAAAAACAAAGCAAATTAGTTGGAAAGGGTTGATTGGTATAAGTCTTATACTCTGGGGTATTCTTGCAGTATTTTTGATCTATTTAAAACAATACGGCGACTTCTTTGCCTACTTCCATTCGGGTGATAATATTCATCTTGTTGCTCCATATTCCGCTTTTAATTTCCGGCAAATTTGGGTAGGAACAGCTTGGCTAGAAGACATTATTTTCTACGTTGCTCTTTATGCAGTAAGTATTTTCTATTTAGCTAAATCAAGGTTTAGAAGTTTTTTATATTTTTCCTTAATTTTTTTTATGGCCGTGCTTTTTATTCAACATCGAGATATCGCCAGATACAGTTTACCGCTGTGGATGTTTGCTTGTATAGCTTTTGAGAAATTTTTTACTTCTAAAAAATTTCTCTTGGCTTTAATAATAATTCTGCCAGCAATCTACATGTATGCTTGGAATTTTTTAAGCTATAACGTCATGTCGATCTCCAACTGGGCTCCTTTTCTTTAAAAGGGTTGACAAAACAGCAATAATTAGTTATACTTCCTAACCTTTAGTATTGCTAAATAATATGGCGAGAGACTTAAATAATGAGTTAGTAAGGATTCATTTCCAACTATTTCGCACAATCAAGAACGAATTACAGAACACTTCAAATCTTTCTCTACAACAAATGTATACTCTTGTTTTCCTGAAAGAGAAAAAGGTAGCGACTGTTGGAGAAATTGCCAAAAATTTAAACATAAGTATACCTACTACAACGACTCTTTTAGACAGACTTTCGCAACTGAAACTGGCAAGTAGAAAAAACGACAAGAAAGATAGACGAGTCAAAAGAGTTGCACTAACTAAAGCCGGTTTAAAACTTTTAGAGAAAGCAATAAAAGAAAGACGACGCATCATAAAAAGAAGGCTAACTAAATTATCAAACCCAGATAAGCAAGTCCTTTTGAGAATTATGAAAAAATTAATTGACTAATATGTTGAATAATCTATTCAAGTTTTTGCGAAGACGCTGGTATGTTATTGTCGGCTTGGTTTTGATTGGGGGATTATTATTCTATCGTCAACAAGTTGCGGTTAAAAACGCACAGCAGAAAAAATATACGGTTCAAAGAACAACTCTTAAAGATACTTTATCTTTTTCCGGGGCGGTGGATGCAGATGAGAAAACAACTTTGCAATTTCAAACTGGGGGGCTTTTGTCCTGGATAGGAGTAAAAGAAGGCGATCGTGTTAATCAATATCAAACAATTGCTTCGCTTGATCAACGCCAGCTGCAAAAAACGATGCAGAAATTTTTGAACACTTATGTTAAGCAAAGAATGATTTTTGACCGCCAACAAAGAAGTATCGATCCTGCAATTATAGGTAGTTTATCTACAGACACTCAAAACAGTTTAATCACTGCGGCTCGGGAGTCGCAATACGATCTAAACAATGCAGTTTTGGACGTGGAAATCCAGGATTTGACAGTAAAATTAGCCAATATTTCTTCCCCGATAAAAGGAGTTGTTACCAAGCTTAACTATCCTGTTGCCGGAGTGAACGTGGCACTGGGACAAACGATAGCAGAAATCGTAAATCCACAAACTATCTACTTTTCTGCGTTGCCCGACCAAACAGATGTAGTAAAGCTAAAGGAAGGTATGGAAGGGGAGGTCGTTTTAGACGCTTATCCTGACGAAAAAATCCCAGCTATAGTCCAAACTATTGCTTTCTCACCAAAGACAGATGAAACTGGTACAGTCTATCAAGTCAAAATGACCTTAGGAGGAGGCGACGATTGGACTCTTCGCTATCGACTGGGGATGACAGGAGATGCGAATTTTGTACTGCGCGAAATTCCAAATGTTTTAGCCATCCCCTCAAACTTTATAAAATCAGAAAACGGAAAAAAGTATGTCTTGAAAGATCAAAATGGCAAACAAGTAAAAACCTTTATCCAAACGGGAGAAACAATCGAGTCTCAAACTGAAGTTGCCTCCGGCCTCAAAGAGGGTGACGTTGTCTATGATTAAGTTGCAAAATGTCTATAAAGATTATCAACTTGATAAAGGAGTCTTCTATCAAGCCCTAAAAGGAATAACAATCTCAATAAAAGAAAGAGAATTCACCTCGATTATGGGTCCATCAGGGAGCGGAAAGTCAACTCTAATGCATTTAATTGGACTTTTAGATAAACCCTCAAAAGGAAAAATTTTCGTCCAGAACAAAAATATTTCAAAATTATCCGACGATCAAATGTCCACACTTCGCAATGAGTTTGTCGGTTTCGTTTTTCAACAGTTCAATCTGATAAACAAGCTGACTGTTTTGGAAAACGTTCTTTTGCCAACTGTTTACGCAAGAAAAACTTTAAACTTTGACCCGCAAGAAAAAGCACTTTATCTTCTCAAAAGAGTTGGAATTGCTGATAAAGCAAATTCGTACCCTAACAAGATTTCAGGTGGACAACAACAAAGAGTTGCTATTGCCAGAGCTTTGGTTATGCAACCGAAACTAGTTTTAGCCGACGAGCCAACAGGCAACGTCGATACTAAAACAGGGCAAGAGATCATGAAGCTTTTAAAAGAGCTTAATAAGGAGGAAAAAGTAACTATCGTAATTGTCACTCATGAAGCAGATATCGCAGCTCACGCAAGAAGAGTTATCAAAATTCGCGATGGCAAAATCGAATGAATTATTTTATTTTTGTTTTAAAATCGGCATTTTTTGATTTCTCAAGAAATAAAGGGAGAACTTTTCTCACATCTTTGGGAATTTTAATTGGGGTAATGTCGGTGATTCTTCTGATTGCGGCGGGATTAGGCTTGAAACGTTATATCAATCAGCAATTTGAAAGTCTTGCCCCCAATTTACTTCGTGTTGTTCCTGGACAGATTTTGCAAGGAGGGAGTTTCCGCGGTGGACCGGGAAGTTTTGGAGGTGTCCAGTTTGACGAAAAAGACGTAATAAAACTACGACGAGTTAAAAGTGTTGATTATGTTATTCCAACTTTTACAAAAACCATAAAAGCATCGGCCGGAAAAAATTCAGAGTTGACTGATATGTTTTCTACCTCTTCAGATATTTTTTCCGCTTTGAATATTAAGCCTCAGTATGGACAGTTGTTTAGCAAAGAAGACGTTGATAAAAGAACCAAAGTAGCGGTTTTAGGTCCAAAAATTGCCGATAAGCTTTTTGGAAGTGCGGATCTTGCAGTCGGCGGGAGTATTAAGATTGAAGGACAACGCTTCAGAATAATTGGCGCAACAGAAGCAAAAGGAGGAGGAGGGTTTGGGCCCGACTTTGATTCATATGTTTACGTTCCTTATAAGGCGGGTTATGTTTTTGATCCAGATAAAAAATTCTTGGCGATAATTGTCAAGGCGGCAAACAATGCAAATCTGGATACCACTAAAAAAGACATAGAGGATGTGATGCTTCGTCGATATAAGGAGGATGAGTTTTCGGTCATCAAACAGACAGATCTTCTAAATGCGATAACTTCAATTTTTTCGATCATGAATTTAGTTTTGGTCACAATTGCCGCAATCTCGTTGATTGTTGGAGGAATAGGTATAATGAATATTATGTATGTAACAGTGACAGAAAGAATAAAGGAGATTGGGATACGCCGGGCAATCGGAGCAAGGAAGTTTGATATTCTGTCGCAGTTTTTGGTCGAATCGGTAATTTTATCTTTGTTTGGAGGTCTAATGGGGCTGCTTCTTGCTTGGGTGATAGTCTTTTTCGTTCAAAAAATATTCCCAGCTTATATCAATCTGACAACGATTTTTATAGCTTTGGGAGTTTCGACCGCAATAGGTGTGGTTTTTGGCGTTTTCCCCGCCAAACGTGCCGCCGACCTTTCCCCAATAGAGGCAATCCGCTATGAATAACTACTTTTGGCAGTTCGGACAGAGGTAGGTACCGCGACCGCCTAAAAAATTCTTTTGGATTTTGACTTTTTTGCAACGTTTGCAAAGTTTTCCCTGTTGAGCGTAAACGAAGAAATGTTCTTGGAATGTTCCTTCTTTACCCTCTGCCGTCACAAACATATTTTCAGAAGCCCCTCCATATTTAATCCCTTTTTTCAAAACTTCAAGTAGGTTTTTATAAAGTTCTTCAATTTGTTTTTTTGACAAAGAACTGGCTGGTGTTCGTGGGTTGATTTTCGTCAGCCAAAGCGACTCGTTAGCATAGATATTGCCGATTCCGGCGATTTTAGCCTGATCCATCAGAACTACTTTGATATAAGTTTTATACTTGCTAAGAATTTGGACAAATTTTTCTAAAGTTAAATCTTTAAACGGATCAGGACCGAGTCTGGAGACAAATCCTTCCTTTTCAACTTGATAGGTTTTCATCACTTTTATCCAGCCAAATCTGCGAAGGTCGTTAAAGTAGAGGACGCCGTTTTTATCCAGTTTAAAAATTACTAAGCTGTGAGGTCCAGGAATTCCTCCAGCAACTTTGGAGGAGAGTTGAACTTTTTCTTTGAGCTTTGGACCACGATAGATCAGCTGGCCTGTCATTTTGACGTGGATCGTTAAGGACTTGGAATTTGACAAGTCTATGACCAGAACTTTGGCGAAACGGCGGACCTTTTTTATTTTGCCTCCAACTACATCGTTAACATTTCCAGTAAAAACTTTTGCAGAGTTAATTTTTACTTCTAAAATCTTGTGGCCTACCAAATATTTCTGTAGACCGAGCCTGATTGTTTCAACTTCTGGCAATTCTGGCATAAGAGCTTGCATGCTCGAATGTATCTTTGCAAACATGCCCCCAAGCTCTTATACCGTAATCTTGTTTTTATAATCTTTGCCACCTGCGTCATGTTTGACAAATCCACACTCTTTGCACTTATTTTTTTTTATTTAGTAACTTTTTCTAGAAATGCTAAAATATTTTTCTTGAAATTATCAAAAGAATATTTTTCTGCAGACGCGTAGGCGGCTTTGCGGATTTTAAGATAATCTTTCCACGATCCAGATACGAGCTTGGTCATAGCCTCAAGAAGAGAGTCCACAGTTAATTCATCATAAAGAAAACCGTTTTTTCCATTGATGACAGTCTCAGTTAGGCCACCGCTCCTGTAAGCAATAACAGGAATACCAAAACCCATGGCTTCAATCGGTGCGATGCCAAACTCTTCATCAACTGAAGCAAATAAAAAAGCTTTAGCATGCTTGAAAATCTTTTTCATTTGATCATCAGGAATATTTCCAAGAAATTCTACTGTTGGCCCAGCCATGGTTTTTAGTTTCTCATCATCTTTTCCTGAACCGATTATTTTTAAAGTAAAAGAAGATTTATTTGCAGCTTCAATCAGTATTTCAATGTGTTTAGCATGTGAAAGTCTGGAGACAGTTATATAGTAAGGTTTTTTTGGTAAATTATATGACTCAATATTTTTAGGTATTCCAACCGGAGGGTAAATCACAGTTGCGTCTCGACGATAAAATTTAGTTACTCTTTTTTGCGTTTCTTTCGAGTTGGCAATAATGTAATCTGGTCGTTGAGAAGATTCAAAATCCCAGATGCGCAAATAATGATTGACAATACTGGCATAAATTTTAACAATCCGGTAGCGTTGCCATTCTACCGCAGTTTCATAACCATAGAGGTAGCGGGGGGGGTGATGAAGATAAGATACGTGTATGGTGGGGGGGGGGGTTATGATACCTTTGGACATATACCAACCTGAGGAAGAGACCACCAGATCGTAACCTGTAAAATCAAAACTCTCCCAAATCTTTGGTGCAAGAAATCTTAAGGGCGAGTACAACTTACCAAAAAAAGGTATATGTGCTGCCCAGGAAGTTTTGATCTTCCATGTTTTATAATCGGGAACATTGCGTTTTAACGACTTTTGGTTGGTGAAGGCTGTAAAGACTTTCGCTTTGGGAAAAATCTGCTTCAAAGCAATCAAGACTCTTTCAGCACCACCAAACTCTTGTAATTGATCATGTACCAGCGCAACTTTCATTTGGTATATTATACTATTGCCTTATGAACTTCTATTTAAATAGTTTTATTCTGGGGATTGTTGAGGGGTTGAGCGAATTTCTTCCCGTCTCCTCAACTGCACATCTTATAATTGCCGGTCATTTTCTGCACATTCCGCAATCAACCCTGCAGACTTTCTTTGATGTTTTTATCCAAGCGGGTGCGATAATTGCTGTCATTGTGATGTTTTTCAAACAGCTGTGGCAGGAAAAAATCCAATTTAATATCTTTTTCTCCTTTATCCCAACAGCACTTGTAGGCTTTCTACTTTACAAGATCATAACTAAAGTTTTTTTTAACTCACTCTGGGCAATTGCAGGTGCTCTTTTTGTAGGAGGGGTAGTTTTTTTGGTTCTTGAAAAACTAATTACCAATAATAAGATCAAATTGACCAAATCAACAAACTCAATCAATATTAAACAAGCCTTACTTATTGGCGTGTTTCAGTCTTTAGCCATTATTCCAGGTGTTTCAAGAGCAGGAGCCGTGATGGTAACGATGATGTTTATGGGCTACAAAAGAGATGAATCGGCTGTTTACTCATTTCTTTTGGCGATACCCACTCTTCTTGGGGCATCACTTTTTGATCTTTATAAAGTCAGAGGCATGATTTCCTTTTATAGTTCAGATACTACTTATCTTACCATTGGACTGGTAACTGCTTTTATCACTGCTTTAGTTTCGGTCAAATGGTTGATTGGCTATCTTAAAAAAAATACTCTTACTCCTTTTGGAATTTATCGCCTAGTCCTGGCTATAATAGTAGTGTTTGTCTTTAAGAAAAATCTTCTGAAATAATTCAAGAATTACTTGTCCCCAAGGTGAATCTTTAACCGAACACTTTCTGCTTTGGATCTACAAGATTATGCTCATCTATCAAGAGCAGAAAGAGCCTGAAAACGATCTTTTAGCACCCAGGAGAACTAAATTCTCTAAAGCCTGTTATACGAAAAAAGTAAACTAAAATAACTAGCCTATATATACTCTATGAGCAGTAAAAGCACATGTTGAGCTAACTAAGCGGTTACTACTTTCTTTATTTGTTTTTACTGGATTTCGAAAAAGCTGTTTTTAATTCGCGTGAACTGAGCTCTTTACCTTGACTCTCTGCCTGTTTCATTGACTGACAAATAGCGCAGTGATCAAAATAAAATTCTGAATTTTTATAAAGACTTCTCTTATCTTTCTTACCCATTATCTGTTTCATTCTTAATTTTAACAAAGGCATCGTTAATCAATCTTCCTTGCCAATCATAAGCAACATCTAAATTGTTTGTAGAAGTAAGCTTAATTAGTTCTTGAGTGACAAGCCGTATAAGATGGTAGGAAGTAAGCTCAATCTTCTTTTCCGTCTTTTTAAATAGTTCGTGATCACGATTTATGAATATAATTCCACCTTCAGTAAAGCTTTCTTTTTCTTCGGTGCCAAGATGCGCAAAAGATACCAAGAATTCTACTCCTCCGATTTTAACCTTTTTAATAATACGCTTATCATCTCTAAGAATAGTTCGTACTGGTCTTCGAATTTTAGGTTTTAACTTTTTGATTGCTGTCTCAAGAGCCGATTTCATTTCTCCAGTAATTCCTTTCTTTAACTTATGATTTGTTTTATTTGCAAGAGACTTGCCAATAATATTATCCGAAATTTGTTCATTCTTCTTTTCTCGTTTTGTTGTAAAAAGAGGGAGATTGTTGTCAAAAAAAATATCATTATTCTTTCGGAGTGCCTGTCTTATCAAACCAAGAACATTCACTAACGTCTTTTCCGCCTTTTTATCTGCATATGAAAGTGAAGATTTCTCTATCTGTCTTATAACCTTTTTAAGTTTATTTTGAATAATAGCGTAAAATATTTTATATTGTGAAGTATCAATGATAAATTCAGAACGAGATGTAGTTATAGGAAGAAAATCTGCGTTCACCTCACCTGTAAGCCTTTTGAAAGATATGCTATGTCTGTGCTCCAGTTGAAAAGTATCTCGTTTTATTAATATTCCTTTCACGCGAATTCCTATACCCATAATCTCTCTTGGAATCATCAGGCTTGCCAAAACGATCTCTCCCTTGATAACACCAAATTTTGTAGATTCGTTAATTTTAAATCTTCTACCTGCTATATAGTGCGGCTGAAGACCTATTCCATTGATATTGATTGAGAAGTTTTTGTCGGTTAAAGGAAAAACTTGCGAAAGATGTCGCTCTAAATCTTGCATATGCAGAGGTCTCTTAAGGGCGAAAAGTGTTACTCTTGTTCCAGTTTTTATGCTACCTTTTTTGTTGTGTTCGATTATAGGTATAGTCCACTCGTTATTTGATTCAAAGTCCAACCGGTCAAATATAATAGTTGCTGCATAGTCCTTTGTTTGAGTATAAAGTTCAAAGCGATCACAAAGTGATAATACTGCAAACTTACCTATACCGAATTCACCAATTCTATTGCGTTTAAAATATGGAGTGAGAGGATGGTGTTTTTTATAAGGCGAGCCTATTGTAAAATATTGTTCAATCGCTAGTCTGTTCATACCGCTTCCATTATCTTCTACGACTAGGTTATTACCATCTATTTTAATATCAACTTTAGATGCATCGGCATCATAAGCATTAGCTACCAATTCACGAGTAAGGTCAAGACTTTGCGCATAGAGGCGTGAGCCAATTGAGGTAAGATGAGATTTATCAAAACGGATTGGTATAGTTGCTTGATTCATCTATTGAATTTTTTTATAATTTCTTGACCCTCATAATAAGGGAGAAAGGAAATTTTCGTGGTATTAAAAGTGTCTTCAAGTTTTTCTCCTAAATTAACAACATACGCTCTTTTTGGCTTATATTTGTCCAAAAAAGTCTTGAAGGAACGAGTAGTTTGAGTATGGTGAAGTTTTGCGTATTTGACTTCTATTGGAACAATCTCGATTCCGACTTTAAGGACAAAGTCTACCTCAGCACCATCTCTTGTTCTCCAAAAATGAATAGTAACAGGAGCAGAATATATGTGACTGCGGAGAATGTTGAAGATAAGATTTTCAAAAAGATGTCCACTGAGAGCTGTTGGAATAGATGGAAGACCAAATAGACCCAAAAGATAATTTCTTATGCCTATATCATAAAAATAATACATAGGAGCTTTGGTTAGCTCTGATCTTACATTACGGAAAAACGGTGTTACCTCTTTAAGTAGAAAAGTTTCCTGAAGATACCACAGATAATGCTTGACAGTTTTATGTGTTATTCCTATGGTTGATGAAAGTTCGGTAATGTTTACAGGACTCCCTATTTGAGAAGCCAAAATTTTTACAAGATCGGTAAATGCTCCAGATTTTTCGACCCTCAAAAGATCGGTAATATCGCGTTCTATATAACTTGTATATATTTCTTCAATCGCAACCCTTTTCTTATCTGCAGTTTCGGCAAGTATGACCTTTGGATATCCGCCAAACATCATATATTCTTCAAGTAAGCTTTGGGTTTTTCCCGTTTCAACTGCAAAAAAATCCTGTAATCTATCTTCGTATTTATTTTGTGTCATATAATTAACAAATTCTTCAAAACTAATAGGGTCTATTGTAAAAAGCCTTTTTCTTCCTGCCATAGATTCTTTAATTTTTGCTTTAAGATCAAGGCTACTCGAGCCTGACAGAATAAATTTATACGGTAGACCCATATCAAAAATACCTTTAAGAAATAATCCTGCATTTTCCTTTCTTTGAATTTCATCAATAAATACAAATGCCTTGGTATTGCCAACTTGTAAGCGTAAATAATTAATAAGGGTTGCTTGTGACACAAAAAACTGTTTATCCTGATCAGAATCAAGACTTAAGAATATTGTCTTTTCTTTTTGCTTTTTGAGGTCTTCTTCCAAGGTAAGCATAAGATACGTTTTACCAACCTGTCTTGGTCCAATCAATATAGTCATTTCAGGCTCAACCAGATGCTTTTTCAAATCGTTTAAGATTGTTCTTTTTATCATGCAATTCTATTTTAGCACCGAATTTATAAAAGTCAAGTATCAAAATTATCGAGTTATTTGTCAATCTATTTGTAAATAGGGACCAGAGTCAAACTTATTTTGAGGCTAAATTCTGACTCGAGTTATAAGTGGAAATGAAAGAGCTTTTATCGAACCGCTCTATTAGCCCGTTGTACCAATCTATTTTACGGTTTGAAAGAAGGGTCGTCTTACCTGGTGCCCAAGGTGAATCTTTAATCGAACACTTTCTGCCTTGGATTCAAAAGATTATACTCGCTTATCAAGAGCAAAAAGAATCAGAAAACTATTTTCTTAAACCCAAAAATAAGTTCTCCAACGCTTATTATACGAAAAAGTTGAACTAATTTGGAGCATGTTCAATGGAGGAATAGAAATGATTTTTGACTTTGTAAGAGGAAAAAGGACAAGAGACGCTCTGCTTAAGTCCCGTTTATTTAACGAGACATGTTTCTATGAGGTTTTTATTAAAGATTTGCTGCAAAGTAAAAAGGAGGTAATTATCGAGTGTCCTTACATTACCTTCTATAGAATGAGAAGGTTGAACCATGTATTTGAGAAGTTACTGCAAAAGGGGTAAATATGAGGTGTACCCCATATACTAAGACCATATTCTGAGAAAATTATCAGTTAAAATTTCAGAATATGTTTAAACGAGTTCCCTTGGAAACCAAGCAGGAGGTTTTGTATAGAGTTAAAAACGGGATGACGATTGCCGATGCAGCTAAACAATATACGATCTCCACCAAAACCATTTACACTTGGCTTGCTAACGAAACCAGGCTGGCAATATCAGTTATCCAGTACAACAGGTTAAAGCGGGAAAACGAGGAGTTAAAACGAATAATCGGTTTAATTACTTTAGAGATGGAAAGAGGAAAAAAAAATCGCCATAGTTAAACAATCTAAAAACAAAAAGTTAATTGCTAAATGTATGGGAATCAATCGTAAAAATATATATCACCAAAGTCTAAAAGACCAAAAGGATCAGCTCATAAAGAACGATATTGAGGACACTTTTGTTATTCACCCGGCCTAAGGTCATCGCCGTTTATCTCTCGAGCTCAAAATGAATCATAAAAGAATTCTTCGGGTAATGCATAAGTATGGGCTTAAATCACCCCGTCTTTGGTATCAGAAAAAGTTTACGACTCAATCTGATCCGTCATATTTAGCTTCATATACCAACATTTTAAAAAATATCGATCTTGCTACCATTACAATTGGTGATGTCTGGAGTAGTAACTTAACCTAGAGCCTGTAACAAAACCTTGACATAGAGAGCTTTCTGATAGTACACTCATAGGTATATGAGAAAATTATCAGAGAAACAATGGAGGGTGATTGAACCATTACTGCCACGACAGGACTACAGCAAAGGAGGACGACCCC
>OBEQ010712757.1_pt1 | contig 44930 bp, 50 predicted proteins | sample 1670901 | NCBI WGS metagenome assembly OBEQ01 (sample SAMEA104232315, study PRJEB22302) | groundwater metagenome | biome: forest; feature: aquifer; material: groundwater | place: USA | collected 2011-08-07 | depth 5.4 m
AGGACCAGCTATAGAGTTTCGCGCGGTCCAGTTCCACAATTTTGGTCGCCAAATGCTGCATGAACATCCGGTCGTGGGTAACAAAAATCACGGTGCCTGGATAATTTTTGAGGAAGGTCTCAAGCCAGTCAATCGCTTCAATGTCTAAATGGTTCGTGGGCTCATCAAGCATTAAAATCTCAGGCTTCATGATGAGCGCTTTGCCCAAAAGAGCACGCTTTTTTTGTCCGCCGGAAAGTTTTAAGAAATCAGCCTCAGAGTCGAGTTTCATGTGGGCAATGACTTCTTCGACTTGCTGGGTCGTTTCCCAGCCGTTTGAATGGTCCATTTCGGACTGGAGGTCCCCGAGCTGTTTCATCAGATCTTCGGAATATTCCGTCTGGAGCCGGTGATTCACGTGATGATAATCGCTCAGAAGTTTGACGCGTCCGCCGAGGCCTGAGAGCACAATATCAAAGACGGTTCCAGAAATTCCCGCCGGAACTTCTTGAAGCAAATGGGCGACCTTGATTCCCTTTTGGTAAATGACGGAACCTTCGTCAACTTTGACCTGTCCGGCCATCACCTTCATTAAGGTGGTCTTGCCGACGCCGTTTCGGCCCAGGAGCGCCACACGTTCGCCCTTCTCGAGCTGAAGCGACATGTGATCGAAAATGAGCGGTCCGCCGAAGGCGAGGGTTATATCTTGTAAACTAATGAGTGCCATAGAGGAAGGATTATACTGCCTGCTAACTCTTAATTAATAAAAAAAGGGACGGACTGTAAGTCCGCCCTTTTCTTGATACATTTTGTTGCTTGAGTTTATCGCTTTTCTTTTTGCTTTGCGAAACACTCTTTGCAGTAAACCGGACGGTCTCCGCTCGGTTTGAACGGGACTTCGCAGTCCTTGTGACAACCGGCACAGACTGCTTTAAACATTTCTTTCGGACCGCCAAATCCACCACCACCTTGAAAACCCATGTGAAACCCCTTTTGTTATTTGCGCCTATTTGCGCAAGTACTACATGCACTTACGCCCATGCGTAAGTACCGTATTGGCACTTGAGATCCATATCTCAAGGCTACCAATGATTATCGGCAAACTACGAAATTGAATGAGGCAATTTTGTTGCCCCTGTTGCCCTTAGGCATCTGAAATCCGTATTTCAGATACCTGCGGCAGAGACCAAGGAAGTCTCAGCCCTTAGGAAGTCGGGTTTCCCTTATAGTCATAATTCCCAGGCTTTAAACAAAAAATTCCAAAACATGTGCGCGGTTCCGCATTGGTCACGCAACCAGCCAGTAAAGCAATTGCCGCCAGCAAAAACACAATCCGTTTCATATTGACGACCTCCTTTGGTACTTCTCGGTAAAATGATTTTCGATTAGAAAGCACTAGAAAGCGCGCGGAAAGGCAGGATAATGACTTCGCCAACCGTCCAAACAAGACCTCCCACAAGCTTAACCAAAGACGTGGGCAAGCCGACTGCGCCTTCAACGGTTGTACTCGTTGCCTGCGCCAGATCTGCAAAAACAGGGGTTGCTGCCACAAGAAGAAGTAAAAGAAAAAGTATCCAAGTACGTTGATTCATTGTGTCCTCCGTTTTTTGGTTAATCAATTGAGATGCCATTTCTACGGGGGATATTCTACCTTCTATAAGGGCCGCTCGCAACAAGGGAAACTTCACTAGGACGTTCTCGTCCTTAAGCATCTGAAATCCGTATTTCAGATACGTTCGGCGAGAACTAGGACGTTCTCGTCCTCACGAATACCACGAGGTCAACGGGTTCGTGCTTGCTGAGATTCAAGCGGATGGGACGTTCAAAACGGTTGTCGGCACTCAGACGTTCCGCAAATTCGCGGTTGTGCTGATTATCAAAAACATTTTTATTCCGGATGTTTCCGGCAAAACCAGGCGCGGTTAAAACCACATCACATTCACCGGCCGCTTGCATTACCCGCTCCCAATCAATGGGCCCGTTTTCAAGGCGCCAAAGATAACGGATGTCAGGTTCTATTCCACGCTTCGCCCACGGCACTGTGATTTGCGGCGGGCTTAATGAAGGCCCCATTCCCAACATGCCGATAATGGGACGTTCATATTCGCGCTCAGAAACAACCGTTCTGAATTTTTCCCAATTCCATTGATCGGGCCTGCGAAACATACTCGTGTAGTCGCCTAGAAATATCGTTTTGGAATCATCAGCTTTCTGATAACGCGGCTCACCCGGTGTTCGCCAAACCATTACAGTTAATTGCCAAATAAACAACGCAGCGAAAATGAGACGTCCGGCACCGGATTTGAACCAGCCGGTACTTTGCCCCATCACCGCAAGCGCAACAGAAAATGCGAAAAGCGCTGGCCCGATAAAACGAGGATGCGGATTAGGACCGAAATAATTAATCAGCAGCATCGGTGTAATGCTGGCAATGAGTAAACCAACGGTGATTTTTTGCTCCGTCTTAATTTTGTTCCAGCGCAAAAGAAAGGCCGCAAATAAAATCACAGTGACCAAAACCGAGGCTGGTCCCATAACGGTCCATAAAACAATTTTTATCCAGGTAACCAATTTAGAAACAGAAAAAGCGGAGCCAAACTGAAAACGGTCGGTAGCGCCGGCCGTATGAAATAAATAATCAACCGCGTCCGGCCAGTTAGAAGCCCACCACGGCAAAAGTAAAAGTCCGCCAAATCCCGCTGAGGTGATTAAAAAAAGCGGCCGCGGATTTATTTTTTTATTCTGGAACCCGAGAAAAAAAAGAATCAGCACAAAAGGGCCGAACAGAAAGAAAAATGAAAGTTTAGCCATTCCTCCGGTCGTTACGCTAAAAGCCAATAAGATCCAATCGAAAAATGTCTGCCTTCCTTTTTTGATCATTCTCACGGTGACAAAAAGCAAAAGGGCCAGAGCAAAATGAAGCAGGTGCTCTGTCATCAGAAACTGGGCCGAATGGGCCAAGACCGGAGAAAGCGCCAGAAAAATGACCGCAAAAGCACCCCCTTCAACACCAGCCAGCATCTTGGCCGTCCCATAAACCAGCCACAGCGTTAACATCCAAAAGAAAAGCCCATGCAACCTGAGTGCGGTCAAATGAACGCCGAACATTAAATTAAACGGAAGCACCTCGATGCGATATCCAGGCGGACGCATCGGTTCTTGGTAATGCAAGGCGCCGATCAGTTTTTGAAACCCCTCAGCCTTAAAAATATTCCAGTCATAATAAACGCGATTCAGATACATGGCTTCATCCCAGCCTTTTGGAGCAGAGACGTCCAAGATATAAAACAAAATAGCGAGGAAAATGACGCCGGAAACGAGGATTGCCAGAGCAGGCCAGAAATTAAAACGGATTTTTGATGCTGCCATCAAGTTGCGGGCGCGGGTTTTCGAGTGAGCAAATTGGTCAGAGTCTGACGGGCGCCTTCGGCCATGGTCGATGCTGCTTTGTTAATTTGGCTCTGCACAATTTTCATTCCCAGTTTTTTCAGCGTAATCGTCAGAATTTGTTCCGTCACTCTCATCGGATTGGTCACATCTTCAAGGGTCGCATTGTAAATATTCAAAAAGATGACCTGATTCACAGGTGGCGTGAAATTGTAATCGATATAAAGTGCACGCGTCATCGTCAGCGTGGCTTTATCGATTTGAAGATGAGGAAGCGGGGCCGGATTCGGCTGTTTTTCCGCCATCTTTTTTTGGAGCTCATTGAGATTGACTTTTCCTTGCGTGTTCCGCTCCACAATAATTTCATCGATGTTAATGCGGACTTCGCGCACGTGAAGTTTGCCTTTCAGCAAATCCCAGGGTTCAATGCTCACGAAAATTTCAGGAATGTTGGCGATGTGCGGAGATTTGAAACCTTTGAGGCTTTTGACTTTGATGTGGTACAGGCCGAGTTCGATCGGAAAAAGTTTTAAATTAACCCTGCCGAGGGTGAGCGGAAGACCGGCTGCTGATTCAAGAGCGGCGCTTAACAGGACAAGGCCGAAGAGATAAACGATCAAAACGCCGGCCAAAACAGCACCGGCAATCGAAAACTGTAATTTAAATTTTTTAATTAATTGGAGGAACATCGTCCTGTCCCGCCATCTTCACTATGAGCTTTTCTTATCAAATCCTGTCCAACGGCTGGCTTCCATAATCGGCAGATTGGCTTCGGTGGGAATATACACCACTTGTTTTTCATTCGTCTGAAGCCCTTCAATCCACCGATACCGCAAATAATTTTCGTTGATACTATTGGCGATAATCTGGTTGCTCTTGGCCACGCCTTCAGCCCGGGCAACGGCAATCTCAGCGTCTTTTTTCGCTTTCTGAAGTTCGAATTCCTTCTGAAGCGCTTCCTGTTCCGTTTTGAGTTTGATTTCAATACTGACAGAAAATGCCGCCGGGAGCCGAACGTCGCGCAGAAGAACGTCCTGAATCAAAACGCCGCGGCTATCTAATTTGGTCTTCAGAAATTCCAAAATTTTAAGTCCGATTTCAGACCGGCCTTCTTTGCTATAAAGCGCCTTGACCGGATATCCGCTGACAACGTTGCGAATCGATTCACGGACATAGGGTTCAAGCACCGTTTCCCCGAAATTAGGCCCGATGGTTTTGCGGACAAGGACGGCTCTGTCGGCAGGAATATTAAATAAAACAGAAACATCCAGCTGGGCGATCAAACCTTCAGAAGACGGAACGCTTGCGGTTTCTTTCAGCTCCTGGGTTTTCACATTCCAAACTTCAATCCAGCTAAAGAGCGGAACATAAACATGCCAGCCCGTTCCGAGCGGCTGGTCTTTGATTTTTCCGAAATCGGCTTTGACTCCGGTTTGACCGTCTTCGACCACGGCAACACCGCAGCCGGAAAGTCCGGCAATGATTAACACTGCAGCAAGCGCTAGAATATAAATGTATTTAGGTCTCACGAAATTCTCCTTAATTGCGAATCATTGCGAGGAAGCTTGATTGCTTCGCTCGCAATGACAATCGAATTGAAACTACTTAGAATCCCAAACTTTTCTTAACGTCCTTACCGGCCTTCCGAGCTTCATGTTCCGCAAACTTAGCGGCGCGCTCACCTTTACGTTGGGCCAAAATGGCATCTTTTTCCATTCCGGATTTTCCCATCGTGGCAAACCAATCTCCCACTTGATCGATGGGATTATCTTTATACTCCGCGGCATAACTAATTGTACCGAACGAACAAACCAGAACCAACACTAGGACTACAGCTAAAAAGCGTTTCATCTGAATCCTCCCAGGTTAGAAAAACGACTTAGAGTACCATTAAAGTTGTTTTTTGTCTTCCTCTTCGATATCCCGATAAATATGTTCCAGCCGCCACTTTTCGATCCGGCAAATCGTGGAATAATCGCAATATTGAACACAATCCCGGGGCCGGACGGGAATTTTTCCTTCTTCAATTTCATTCACAAACTTTTCCGCGTACTGAACGGACCGGTCTAAAACGTCTCGAAATTGTTTGTCGGGATATTTATTGAATTTTTGGGTACTGACGCCTGCCTCGGATAGATTGTCTTTATGGTGAAATCCGCTTGAGGTGCCTCGAAGCAGCGAATACAAATGCCCGCCCAAGGGTTTGAGTCCCAATTTTTCGCTGATGGCAATTAAATAAAGCGGAAGCTGAAGCGAGGTCCCGTTGGCCAGCGCTTTGGGCTTAAATGTTTTTCCGTATTTGTAATCAATCACGAGCCCGTATTTTCCGGTCGGATCCACGTCCACCCGGTCAATTTTTCCGCGGAGTTTAATCTCGCGTTTTTTGCCTTTGAGCAAGAGATCCTTGAATTCGAATTCAAAATAAGCGGGCGTAAGTCCTTCGATCGGCGGTTTTTCGTCGATGAGTTCCAATTTCAGAATTTGCAGAATCATGTCCTTCATTTTTTCGCGTTCGAGTTCAATTTTATAGAACCGGTCACCGCTGAGTGGTTCTTCGTCCCAAAGTTCCTCAAATTTAGCGAGGCAGATTTTTTTGGCTTCATTCAAACTGATTTTATGCTTGGCATCGCGCTTCACCGTAAAAAAATGTTCCAGCACGTCATGAAGGATCGTTCCTCGCCGTTTAATGTCGACCCCTTCCAGCTGTGCTTCAAGCTTCAGCAGGCGGTCGGAAAAAAAGCGGAATGGACATTCGGCGAATTCTTCAAGCCATGTCGGACTCCAGATCTCGCGCTTGAAATGAGGCCGGATTCGCTCATCGGTAATCAGCCCCTCAATGGGCTTCATCCGCTTCAACAGCGTTTGAAACGCCTGGTCCTCGATCAAATGATTGTAAACAGCAAAGGTCAAATGATGGTCTTCGTCCTCAGCGCGTTCCGCCGGAATTTCCCATAAGTCGCGGATAATCAGCGCCTCCGCTTCCCCGCGCGTTCCGATTTCATTCCAATTCGGCAGCACTTCGGTGATCGGCTGGCGCTTTGTGGGAAGCTCATAGGGAAACAAACTCAGGACTTCATCCACATAAAAAGAAGGCAGCGCTTCCTTTCCTTCTAAATTAAAGCGCGGAAAAGTCAGAATCAACTGTTCGCGGGTGCGAGTTGCGGCCAGGTAAAACAAATACCGCTCAAAGGCTTGGCGCGGAAGATTTTCTTGGAGCACTTCTCCGTGTTTGTTGAGTACGCGGCGTTCGGCGTCCGATAGCACGGGATCTTCTTTCACCTGAACCGGAAATTGTTTTTCCAAAAGTCCGGCCAAAAATACGGCCTTGTATTCCTTTTGCCGGGCGAGTGAAACATTATAAATTTGGACTTTATTTTTTTCCCGGCTGTGAATTGAGAAAATATCCACTTCCATTAAAATCAGAAATTCTTTGGCCAGTAATGCAATGTCAAGACTCACATCCCGGTGTTTGCTTTTCAGCTCTTCTAAGAGAAGTAAAATTCTTCGGGCGCTTTCGCGGTCCAGACGCGTCTTTTCATCCGCAGAATCCGGAAAATTCAAAAGACCGAAAGAAACCATAATTTTTTTGGCCCAATTGGAAAATTGCCGCGCGTTTTTTAATTTTAAGAACTCATCCTCAAATTGGGCAATTTGTTTCAGGACCACGGATTCCGGAAAACTTTTCAGCCAATAAGCGCGGTCTTTGTAAATTCCCTTCTTGAGTGCGGCCAATTCCAGCTGGTTAATGTCGTCATAGGCTTTTTCATTGAGACGGACATAACTGGACTTTAAAAAATTAAACACATCTTCGCGATTCCAGCCGCTCAGAAGAATTTGAATGAAGCTGGCCGCCGTTCTGGCGATGGGCGTGGTTTTCAGGCGGATCCGTTCGTGAATTTCCGCCGGAATTTCGAATTTTTTGAAGACGCTGTGAATGACTTGAATATACGGATTGGTTGAGCGGAACAAAACCGCGATATCGCTGAAATGATAGTTTTTGGCTCTGACAAGGCGTTTAATTTCCCGGGCAATCATTTCCATTTCACCGACTAAGCCCGTAGCTTCAAAAATTTGAATTGAACCGTCCTCGTCGACCGCGCTTTTGTTCTTTTCGGTTTTCGTCCGGAACAAATTGCGCTCGAGATATTTGAGTTCTCCTGTTTCCGCGCGCTGATTATCTTTGCTCATCCATTCGGCGATAAAACCGAGGTCTTCAAGTGCGGCCTGTGTTTCGGAAACAAGCTGAAAAAGCGGCGCGCGCAGCGGATCGTCATCCAGCGTAAGCGTCACGGTAATCCGGTCCGAATGGCGCGTTAAGAATTCAATGAAGGCGAGCTGAAGTTTTGAAAAATCGCTGAAGCCGTCAATCCACACATGGCTCAGTTTCGGCGCTTGGAATTCTCCCCGCTCCAAGCCTTCTTCCAAAAGCCGGAGCGAATCCCGCTGGTCCGTCAAATTTCTGGCGGCGAGTTCTTTCTCATACGCATTGTAAATCAGCGACAGGTCGTCATATTTGGAAGCGAATTCCGGAAATTCCGTTTTCAGAGCGGACAATTTTTTGGCCAATTCCGCAGGCCGGATTAAATTTTCTTTAAGTTCGATGATGGCGTGGGAAATTAAATTGATGAAGCCGCTGGTAATTTGGTTCCGGTCGAAATATTTGAGTTCCAGGCGGCTGAGAATTTCTTTCAGAATCATTCTGCGCGTAACGTCTGTGGCGAAATCAATGCCGCCCAGTTTTAAGAATTCCTTAAGCGCGCGGTCAAAGGTCGTGATTCGCCGCTGGAAAAAACCGCTGACGCCCCGCCTTAAAATTAAATCAATCGTGCGGCTTCGGTGTTCGGCGGTGGGAAGAATGAGCAGCAGATCGTCGCTCAGAGGATCTTTGGACTGTTGAAGCGCTTCTTGGAAAGCTTCGGTCGAACGTTCGGTTTTGCCGCACCCGGCAGGGCCCAATAAAAGCGTAAGTGTGGGTTTATTTTTCATCCTGAGTACGCCGCAAAAGAACTGTCGGTTTCCCAAAGAGTCACGCGGGTCACCGGCAGTTTTTTGGAACGCGCGTAATCGTAAATCAGTTTTGCAATGGATTCGGCAGTCGGGTTCTGTTCCATAATATAGAAGCGCTCGCCTTTTTCTTTAAGTACGGAAACGAGCGGATCGTCTTTACGAAGCAGCATCGTGTGGTCGAGCGTCCGGTCAATCCAATCTTTAATAACACTGCGGATTTCGCTGAAATCGACGACCATGCCGCGCTCATCAAGAGTTTCGCGCTGAAGTTCCACTTTCACTTTGCCGTTATGGCCGTGAAGATGTTTGCAGGCGCCGTCATAATTCATGAGCCGGTGCCCGTAGCAGAAATCGATTTCTTTAGTCACGGTATACATGGAAGGATCTTAGACCCTTATTGGAAGACGGTCAAGACGCCAGAAGGGACCTGGCGTGCTTTAAGGCTTCATTCACATCGGGGGAAAAAGCGTCTTTACCGATTTCATCGTAAAGACCGGATTTCTTGAGCGCAACAAGCGGCTGATCTTGAATGCCAACGACGAGGAGTTTAATTTTGTCGTGACGGGAGCGGTTGTAAAATTCTCGGAATGACTGAAGCCCTGTGGAATCCATAATCGGCACATTGCCCAATTTCACAATTCTCACTTTCGGTTTCTTAGCGACTTCTCTGACAGCCTCTTCAAATTTATGCGAAGCGCCGAAGAAAAAAGGGCCGCTGATTTCGTAAACTTCAATTCCTTCCGGAATTCTGATTTTTTCCTTCGCGCTTCTACGGTCAATGGCTTCCTCCTCCATTTCATTCTCGAAAATCCGCACTGTGCTGATCTTTGACATCCGGTGCATAAAAATGAAAACAGACAAAACCACGCCAACTTCAATGGCGGCTGTCAGATCCACTAAAACGGTCAGGAAAAAAGTGACGAGTAAAACCACAACACTGCCTCGTAAACCTCTAAGTTCTTCGAGAAATGACCGCCATTCGCTCATGTTGTAAGCAACCACAGTCAAAATTCCAGCCAAAGAAGCAAGCGGAATTAATTTTGCATATTTGCCAAAAAATAAAACGATCGTCAGCACCGTCAGCGCGTGAACGATTCCCGCCACCGGGGTCTTGCCGCCGTTTTTAATGTTGGTCACCGTGCGGGCCAAAGCGCCGGTCGCGGGAATTCCGCCGAAGGCACCGGAAAAAATATTGGCAACGCCCTGCGCGATTAACTCCGTATTGGAACGGTGACGGCCGCCGATCATTCCGTCTGAAACAACGGCTGATAAAAGAGATTCAATACCGCAGAGGAGCGCAATCGTGAAGGCGGGCTGAATTAATTGACGAATCGTCTGGATGTTCAGTTCCGGAAAATGGGGCATCGGAAGTGAATGCGGCAATTCCCCGAACTTTGAGCCGATGGTTTCAACCGGCAAGTGAAAAAAATGGACCGCCAAAGAAGAAAGGATGAGCGCAACCAGTGAGCCCGGTACTTTCCTGGAAATTTTGGGCCAATAAACGATCATTACCACGGTGGCCGCAGAAATAATAAAGGAATATAAATTAATAGAATTAAGATGGGTAAATAATTGTCGCCACTTTTCCAAAAATTCCACCGGAACGGAACCGATCTCAAGGCCAAGAAAATCTTTTACCTGAGAAGAAAAAATAATGACGGCAATTCCGCTTGTGAAACCGACAATGACCGGGTACGGAATAAATTTGATGGCGGCGCCAAGACCTGCAATGCCCATGATGACGAGCAAAACGCCGGCCAGAATCGTAGCAATAATCAAACCGTTGACACCGTAATGCTGAACAACCCCGTAAACAACTACAATAAAAGCGCCGGTGGGTCCTCCGATTTGAACACGGCTTCCGCCGAGAAGAGAAATTAAAAAACCGGCAATGATGACTGTCAACAGACCTTTTTCCGGACTGACTCCGGAAGCGATCGCGAACGCGATTCCAAGCGGAATCGCGACAATGCCGACAATAATGCCGGCAAAAAAATCGGAAACAAATTTTTCCTTAGAATAATTCTTGAGAGTGGTCAGAAGCTTCGGATAGAAAATCATGAACCGCTAAAACTTGTACTGCGTGCCGGTGCGGAAATTTTGATTGAAATTTTCCTCATCCATGCTTCTGGAATCCGGATTTTTTGGTTTTTGGTCTAAATTAGAACCGGAATCGGAACCGTATTTGGCGTCCAGTTTAAGATTGTCGCGAAATGGATTCATTTGAAACGTCGGCTGAATCTTTGCGCCCTTAAAATAATCCGTGTGCTGAATTTCTACCGTCTTTGGCTGTTGCTTATAGCCGGGCGGAATATCCTTCACCGTTTCAATTTTTCCGTCTTGATGATGAATGCTCACTTGAGGCTTGCGCTCCAGGTGCGGCCATAAATAACCGCCCTGGATCATATTTACACTCAGATCAACGTGATCTGTGCCATCCGGAATTTTATCGGTCCTGCCGCCCTCAATGACTGAATCCTTAATGACTTTTCCGTCTGCATCTTTATAAGTCACCAGAATTCCCAATTGACTTGTATTTTGAATCGTTCCCGGCGGCTGCGGAGGTTCTTCGGATTCGGGTTCTTTGGTATTCGTCGCAATTTTAACGCTATTGTCCCCTATTTTAAATTGGGTCGAAGGCTGCACCGCTTGAGCAGCCGGTTTGTCAGCAGACTTCGCTTCAGGGGTTTTAATCGGCTGCTGCGCAAGTTGTATCGGGTTCGGAGAATTAATTTGTGCGGCAATTTGTTCGGGCGCTTCTGTCGGATGATCAAAAATCAATTTGTCGCCGTAGCCGTTCAGCGTGTTCGTTTTGTCGCCGGTTTTCACATCCACTTTGATGTCTTCACCGGGCTTAGTGCCCTTGGCCCACTCACCGTGCGTTTCGCGCGAAAGTTTTACTTTTTCCATTCCGCCCGGCAATTCTTTGGACTCACCCGGTTTCAGCGGAGCGGATTGGTAATCACCCTTATCTCCTTTGTATTCAACGCGGACGGGAACATTTCCGGAATTGGTAACGGTTGTCGATTCGGCATGCAACGGAGCGGAAATTAAAAGAAGGCAAAGTGCAAGGATCAGCTGTTTCATGGAAGCTCCCAGTGAGCCTCAATAGTAATCCTCTTCGGGGCTTTTTTCAACGGACAAAAATATCACGCCCGGCAGATATTTTTAAACACCGAAATTATAAGCGGCTTGGAGCACCGAATAAAAAGGAGCGCTTGTGCTGATATAGGTATATTGGTTTAAGGGTGCGTAGCCGTTGTACTTGGAATTTTATAATTCGAACCTTCAATCGTAATTAAGGAAATGCGGGCGTGCCATACCCTTTGTAACGCTCAATGGATTTGAACGTATAGGGGTGAGGCATTGTTGTAAGCAAATACATCACGATACAGAAGCCAAAGAACTTGTTCGGAAATTTATTCAAGGAAGCTGCCAGAGATAAGACATTTATTTTCTGAGTTCAGAAAATAAATTACATTCCAAATTTTAAACACCAAAATTATATTGAAATTGGCCCACTAAATTGGCCCCAGGTCAGATTAATCGTCTTAGTACCGGCTCCGGTTTGGACAAAGACAACTTCTTTGATATTGGTCAGGTCAAGCCCTTGGATCTGGCTGAGTGCAATGAAATATTTCTGACCTGTTGAATTGACATTGATGAGGTTCGCCTTCCAGACATTGCCATTTTGGTCTTTAATTTCAAGCGCCATGCTGGTCACATTGGGAGAGCTTACTTGAAAGACGATTCCATTTGGAAAAAGTGTGTTGAAGTTAATGGGTGTTGAATAGTTGAGGTACAGACCTCCAAATGAGGAAGCGCTTGTGCCGGTGTAGTTATTGGTGAGCGTATTACTTGAAGAAACTGTATTGGATACTGTAGCGGCAGAAGAAAAGATTCCAGGGGTTGTCGCCGGAAGCTGAGTGATGGTAGCGCTCTGATTGGTTGAGGGTGCGATCGTGGGTGTCGTCGGTGCAAAAACGGTCTGAAGCACAAGATAAAAAGGAGTTGTAATGCTGACCCAAGATGTATTCAGTACTGTATACCCCTCATAGGCCGTAATTTTGTAATTCGATCCGTCAACCGTAACTTTCAAAATGGGCGAGCTGTAATTATACCCCTTATAGCGACTAATTTCTTTGAAAGAAAAGGGTGTATAATTATTGTAAGCAAAGGCATCCCAATAAATCTGTGTGTTGTAATAATCTCTCTCTTGCACAGACCAAGTTCTCCAAACCCCATAAACATATTTGATATCCATGGAATGATTTTGAACCACTCCCGTTGCTGTGCTGGAGTTGAGACTGACCGTAAAATAAACATCGGTCGATGTGGTGGTGATGCTTGTGATTTTAAACGTAGGATCGTAAGATCCCGTAGGAGGAACGGGTCCGTAAAATGCTCTAAACTGGGAAAAAATTTCTGCCGCAAGTGGACCGGTAAGAGTTCCCGTAAGCCCATTGATGGCATAGTGACTTCCATTTTGCGTAACGATCTCCACCGTCTGCGATTGATCCAAAAATGAAGCGGAAGAAAGGATATAACTTGAAGCCACGGCTCCCGCAGGTAAGGGAATAGTAATCAGCTTTGCCGGATTCGCATCGCGAATCGAGACGGCATAAACAATATTCTGAGTTTTCGATCCGATAATGACCATATTGCCGTGGGCACTTAAAGCTTTAATCCCATTATAGGTATCTACTCCGGTCAAACCGGGCAGTGTTTTGTAATAGAAAGACCCATCGTAGGGATTATAAAAACCTAAGGCATAAGTATTAGTAGCATTGACGCGTCCGCCGAAAATGAATCGGTCTCCCTGAGGAGTAATCACGGGTTCGCCTGCGGTATTGGCGTACGTACCATAATAATTAAGTGTAGAAATAGGCAACTTGGTGTATCGAATGGTGGAAAGATTAAGATTTAAAACGACTGACCATATAATATTTGTAGAGCCGTTGATCGTTTTAACATCCATAATCAGATAATTATTTTTAAAGCGGCGGGAGAGCCAGATACCATCAATATCACTGACCATCCCGAGGGATGCGCCCGTGGCATCGCTCACTTGATTCACGGTGGTTAAAACATTTTTAGCAATATCAAAAACTTTGGTTTTTCCCGTTGCGATAGAACCGGAAGTTTGAATATTGACATACGCGTATTTTCCCGCCGGATCCACGTCATAGACCAAGTATTGACTTGAAGAAACCGTGAGAAGCAAAGTGTTACGGCCGTTTGTTTTATTTTGTAACGTTAAGGTTTTGTTGGTTCCGTTATTCGATTCCACAAACGCAAAATTAGCGTTATTGGCCGCGTTTGTCGTGAAGCTTGTTGTCGTTGTCGCTGCAACAAGAGTGGGAGCCGAAAGCGGACTTGTCGGAGCAAGAGACTGTTGAACAGGAGTCCCTTGAGTCGATTTCGTTTCGGTATTGGATGTTTGAGTCGTCGATGCTGGAATGGTTGGAATCATTGTGGCGCTTGCGTAATTTGTGGCTTCAGCCGCTAAAACGGTAGGGATTTGGATCAAAACAGACAGTTGTAATACGATCATTACGGAAGTTATTCCGTACCATGCAATTCTGCTGGTACCTTTAAATATGCCCATGTGTTCCTCCAATAAATCAAGTTTGTAAAACTATTTAAAAAGTACCCTATTACTATGCAAAACGCAAGTTATTTGATTGGCATAAGGTGATTAATGGATGCTACAGTAAGCCGCGTATAAGGAGATAGAATGGGAAATCGCCTCACCTTTTTTATGGCCGCACTTTTGCTTTATTTCTTTGGTTTCAATCAAACCGTTCTGGCGGATAATATTACGGTTCGGAAAGTACTCCAAAAAATCCGCTCCTATTACAAACAGCAAAACCAAACAACTCATCCCGTTCAAAATCCGGTTCCGCCGCCAACGCCGGCGCCGAACAATCCAACGCAACCTTCAGAAAGAACGCCTTTCGGCTTACATGCAGCGGGGTCCGGCACTGAAGCCAAAGACATCGGAGCCTCGATTGTCCGAAAAATGCTGCGCTGGGGTGATGCCGAACCTGCTAAAGGCAGCTATCAAACAGAACTCATGGATAAATCAATTAAACAAACCGCAGACCATGGTTTGTCGATTGTCGTTTCCTTGGTCGCGGCAAGTCCTTGGGGAACCAATCCTGCTGCCCTGCAATCAAAATGCGGCTCTTACACCTGCACCGGCATTCCTACGGATCACGAAGCGTGGAAAAATTTTATTCGAACTATCGTGGAACGATATGATGGAGACGGAAATCAAGACATGCCGGGACTGAAACACCCCATCAAGTATTGGCAAATTGAAAATGAATGGCTGGCCCAGTGGAAAAATTCGGCAGAAGATTATTTGGCCCACTTAAAGGAAACTTCTGAAACCGTTAAGCAAGCCGATCCGGAAGCAAAAATTATTCTGGCAGGCGCCACCGCACGTTTAATCGCCGCCGCGGACGGTTATTGGCAAAACAATACCGTTCAAACCGGAACCTCAGATGCAGATTTAAAAGTCCTCTCGGTCGATGAATACATCCATAAAGCCAAAAACTCACCGAGATACAAAACCGCCAAACAAAAGTTAGAACTTATTTTCAGCCAAGGGCATCCTTATTTCGATATCGTGGATTTCCATACCTACGGCGAACCGGAAGAAATTGTCGCAAGCGCGAACTTCATTAAAGACCTGATGCATAAAAACGGTTACGCCAAACCCATTTGGTCACTGGAAGCCGCGGCTCCATTTTTTAATTTTACGGAAGAAAAATTCACTGAAGATGTGATCAAGCTTTACCAATTGGGTCTCGGCAGCGGAGTTGAAAAAATATTTTGGAGTTCGCTCGTTCCGACGCTTGCCTGGAATGAAAATTTCTTGCGGTTGGCATTGATCGATACCAACAAAAGAAAAACATCTGCCTACTATGCCTACAAACTCGCGGCGGAAAAGTTAAAAGGATATCGATCAACGGAACTCGTAAATTCGGGTGCAAATGTGCGCGTGTTTAAGAATACGACGGAAACGGGAGAAGTTTATGTCGGCTGGAGCACCACGGGTCAATTTGAAAACATCACGTTGCCATTTCCCAATGCAAAACAAGTCAAGGTGACCAATTCACGCGCAACGGTCAATTTGGTTTCCGTCACAAACGGCTCAGTTGCTCTTTCTTTATCTTCCCCGGTTTTTATCGAACCTGCGTAGTTTCCTATAGAGGGCCGGCCCACTTTCTTTTTTCGGCATTTCTCGTTATACTACCTATCTTATGTCTAAAACCTTATTCGAAAAAATATGGGATCGTCACGTCGTTGCCCCCGTTTCAGACGGCACAGTCCTCCTCTATATTGACCGCCATTTAGTCCATGAAGTCACGAGCCCTCAGGCCTTTGAAGGGCTTCGGCTCTCTAAGCGGAAAGTCAGGCGGCCGGAATTTACTTATGCAACGATGGACCACAATGTACCCACAGAGGACCGGTTCAATATCAAAGATCCGATTTCAAAAGCCCAGATTGAGGCGCTCACTGAAAATTGCAAAGAATTCGGCATTACGCTTTATGATTTGAAAAGCGAACTTCAAGGAATTGTCCACATCATCGGCCCTGAACTCGGACTCACGCTTCCGGGAACTACTGTTGTTTGCGGTGATTCTCATACGTCGACACACGGCGCATTCGGGACTTTGGCGTTCGGAATCGGAACTTCAGAAGTCGAACATGTTCTGGCGACGCAATGTTTGATTCAAAAAAAACCGAAAACGTTCAAAGTAGAATTCACGGGCCAGCTCAAACCCTGGGTCACCGCAAAAGACATGATCTTAAAATTAATCGGAACAATCGGAACTGCTGGCGGTACCGGTTATGTGTTGGAATATTCGGGAAGCGCTGTAAGAAGTCTTTCCATGGAAGCGCGCATGACGATGTGCAATATGAGCATTGAAGCCGGCGCGCGGGCAGGAATGATTGCGCCGGATGAAGTGACGTTTCAATATATTGCACAAGGCAACCGCCCCTATGCCCCCAAAGGAAAAGAGCTCGAGGAGGCCGTTCAATTTTGGCGCACACTTCCGAGTGATGCAGACGCAAAATTTGACCGGACACTGACGATCGATACCGCTGAAATTGCACCGCAAGTGACTTGGGGTACCAATCCCGGAATGGTTCTGGATGTTACAGGCCGGATTCCGGAAGCGGATAAAGTTCCCGGCTACAGCAAAAAAGATGTGGAGCAAGCGCTTCAATATATGGGACTAAAACCCGGAACTCCGATTACCGAAATTAAAATCGATACGGTCTTTATCGGAAGCTGTACCAATGCGCGAATCGAAGATTTGCGTTCGGCGGCCAACATCTTCAAAGGAAAAAAAGTAGCACCGAAAGTGCGCGTGCTGGTGGTTCCCGGTTCTCAGCAAGTCAGAAAACAGGCAGAATCAGAAGGACTCAACAAAATTTTCGAGGCCGCTGGATGTGAGTGGCGCCAATCCGGCTGTAGCATGTGTCTTGCGATGAATCCCGACCAACTTCAACCGGGTGAACGCGCAGCATCCACGTCAAACCGGAATTTCGAAGGACGCCAAGGCAAAGGCGGAAGAACTCATTTGGTCAGTCCCGAAATGGCAGCCGCAGCCGCCGTCGCCGGCCATTTTGTCGATATTAGGAGCTGGAAATAATGGAAGCGTTTAAAAGCAACCGGGGAATTATCGCGCTGCTCGACCGGGCCAATGTCGATACGGACCAAATTATTCCGAAACAATTTTTGAAATCCATTAAACGGACGGGATTTGAATCGAATTTATTTCATGACTGGCGTTACTTGGCGGATGGAAAACCCAATCCGGATTTTGAACTCAACCAGCCGCGTTTTAAAAACGCAACGATTTTAGTCGCGCGGAATAATTTCGGCTGCGGCTCCAGCCGCGAGCATGCCGTCTGGGCAGTTCAGCAATATGGATTCAAAGTCGTGGTCGCTCCTTCACGCGGAGAAGGAATATCGCGGATTCCGGGATTTGCCGATATTTTCAGAAACAACAGCACCAAAAACGGCCTGTTAACGGTGGAACTCAAAGATTCGGAAGTGGAAGAAATTTTTCAAATGGGAAACCGCTATTCGGGACTTCAGGCTACGGTTGATTTGGAACATCAGCGGCTGACGCTTCACCTATCCGAGGAAATTTCATTTCACTTCGAGATTGATTCCTCGATTAAAGAACATCTGATCCGCGGCCTCGATGAAATCGAACAGTCGCTGCACTTCGAAGACAAAATCAAAACCTTTGAATCAGGACACAATTCCCAACTACCCAAACATCGGGTTTAAAATTATTTTGTTTATCCGCTGAAATGACCGCCCGCCGCTAAAATTCGCGGACGGGCGTTTGAAGCATAAAAATTACTGGGGTTGGACTGAGGTCTTTAAGGTATTTTTATAATCTTTGTTCTCGGTATGCTGTTCTTGGCGGTGCGCTTTATTTTCTGATTTCTGCTCGGCAAGATGGTCTTTGAGCGCTTGCTTCTTTTGCTCTTGAGTCATTGAAGCATCATTTGCGATGTTCTGAAAGAATTCCATATTTTCTTTGTGCTGCTGATCACGGAATGAAATATTTTCCTGGTACTGGTTTTCCATAAAACTGACCAGGTCCGTTTTTTGGGCATCGGTCAAATTCTGGTTCTTAGCCAGCTTATCTTTCAAAAAAGCCATGTTTTCGCCGTGCATTTTTTCCCGGAAGGCTTTGTTCTCGGCGAACTGGCTTTCCCGGTGCTGCGTAATGGCTGAGGCACGCTGATCCTCCGGCATGTCTTTGAGGCCGTGGCGGAATTCCTTGTTCTCGCCACGCTGGGTGGACCAAAATTCTTTTCTTTTGTCTTTCTGGCCGCCGCGGAATTCTTTACCTTCTCCCCGCTCGGCATAAACCGCACTTGTTGTTAATACAAAAAATACTGCGATAAATCCAACAATCTTTTTCACGTAAGTTCTCCTTTTCTGTTAATCACTTCGCTCATTAGACGTGAGCGCATCTCGGAAGGTTTAGTCGGGTTAAGGCGTTTGGAGCATTTGTCCGCCGTTTCGTTCCATCATGTCCAGCCGGGTAATTCGCTCCGCGGTCGGCGGATGTGAACTCATGAGTGGAATCGAACCGCCCGAACCATACAAATTATTCAACTTAATCAGAAAACGTTTGAGGCCGTCCACTCTCATTCCCGAACGGCGTAGCAATTGAAAACCGATGGAATCTGCTTCGAGTTCGTCGATCCGGCTGTAGCGGCTCAGAACTCCGCCGCCGGCCAGCTGAAGCGCGATCGAGCGGATCTGATTTTGGCTTTTGCTGTTTTTGAATAACATCGAGGACAATTGCTCAAGGCCGTAAGCGCGCGAAAGGGATTTGGCCGGATGTCGTTGATATTCATGCCCGATTTCGTGGGCCAAGACGCCGGCCAGCTGGTTTTCATCATCCACAAAATTAAGCAGGCCCGTGTGAACATAAATAGAGCCGCCGGGGACCGAAAATGCGTTCGGTGTTTTATTTTCAACCACATAAAATTGATAATTAAACGCGTGCGGAGGAAGTGCGGCTTCCAGCGCCTCTCCTATGTTTCTGATTCGCGCAGTCAGAGCAGAATCTGAAACGATCGTCATTTCCTTCTGAATTTCCGCTGTCACCTGATCTCCGATAGCTTTTTCTTCTTCCACCGAAATAATATTAAAATCCTGGATCAGCGGATTCACATAGGCGCATCCTGAAAACAGGAGAACCAAGGCAAGAACTAGAATTCGTTTCATAAATTTTATTTTTCCTTTAGTTCGATGACCAGGCCGTGAAACTCAGTAGTTCCGGTATTCACCGTCGAATGAGTTTCGGCGTTAATCCAGATCACTTCTCCGGTTTTGGTTTGCACATCTTTGGTTTCGCCGTTTTTGGTAATGCTCAAAGTGGCGTCGCTCATCGGATAAACAAAGTGATTCGGATGAGAATGTTCAGGTATTTTTTCTCCCGGCGGAATCGTTAGATCCATGACTCTAACTTGATCATTTTCAAACAGTTTTTTGTACAGCTTGGGCGCCACTTCCAGTGGATCGGCTGAAAATACCGGCTGGGTAAAAAACACAAATGTGAATAGAGCCATCGCAATGATCTTCTTCATAAAGAACTCCTTATTTAGACGTTGGAAGACACAAACAGGTTTAATTGAATGTACTTGAAAATCGGAAAGATAGGCAAGAAAAATTTTGGATGGATTAAAACTTAAAGAAGAGGAGCGTGGCCGCCGTGTTGATCTGTGGGGCTGCCGCCTGAGCCGGAAGTCGTCGAAGTATCTAGCTGGTCTGCGGAAATTCCTTGTTTGGTTTCTTGCGAGCCTTGGACTTCTTGCTTAAATTCTGTGGCCGGCTGGGAAATGGCTTCGGGAACGGTATCCATCATGCTTTGCATCATGTCCATTTTATCACCCATTCCACCAGAGTCTCCTGAGTTGTCGAAACCTCCCATTTCCATGTCGCCAGAAAGATCCGCGCTGGCAAATTCATCATTCATAGTCGACGCAGCCATTTTAGAATTGATTCCACTTAAACTGTCTTCCCCTGAGTCTTTTCGACCCGAGCCGCCGCCGGGACCGTTGCCGTCGACTGCTTTTTTATTTTCATCGGTTTTCCCGTTGCGTCGATCTTCGGCTTCTTCTTTTTTGTCTTTTTCGCTGATTGCCGCAGCATCGCCGCTTTCAAGCGCTTTTTGGGTTTCCATTCCGGAAGATTGCGGAGGCGTGACAACACCGGATTCATTTCCGGTAGAACTGTTTCCTTCTTCAACGACGACAGCCTGTTGCCCTGAGACATCCGAGAATTGGACAGCGCTTTCAAAAACATCGAGTTGAGTATAAACTTTTTCTTCAAACTGATAGACAAAAAGTCCGAAAGAGGTGCCGCGGACGGCTGCGACTGAAGTCGGTGTTTTCACTTGAAACACCGAACCTGCGGGAAGTTTTTTCACATTGGCCCGAAGACGGCCCAAAGCCAAGTACGCTGAAAAGTCGATTGTTTCATCTTCTGAAAAATGATCATAAGACCAGGTCGTATCTTTGCTGAGCTTCACACTGCCCGTATGTTCAATGACAACGCTCGCGGAACCGTCGTTTCCCGTCGTAATTTTCTCATCCGGATTAATGGTTTGTCCAACGACTGCGGGCTGGCCGTTAATTAAGACCGTGCCTTTCATTTCTTCAATGGAAACGCTGGGCGCACAAAAGGCGGCGGGCAAAGCAATTAGGGAGATCAAAAAGAAAAACAATAAGCTTTTCTTAAGCATGGATAAAGTATAGCTCCAAAATGGTCCTGGTTCTAGGGTCCTTCAAATTTGTTTTAAGATAATTTAAATATTTAATAAGTAAAGGCCACGTCTCCGCCCACGATGTGGCGTTCATACTGAAACTGGCCCAGCGCGCCTGCATGAAAATCATGCACCTTCGTATAGGTATAATGGATTCTGAATTCAATATATTTGGTGATTGGACGGATTAATTTAACTCCGATATCGTATTGCATGTCATGGCGGTTGATGATGGGCGCGAAATTATAATGGTTGTCATTAAGCACCGAAAATGAAGCCTCGCCCCTGATTTTTTCAATCAAAGGAGATTTCAAGATGACGCGGACCGCATGGACGCGCGCGTCAAAATTATCGCCTTCCGTTTGGTTGTATCCGAATTCATAAGCCGTTGAGATCGACCTTTTTTTACCCGAAAAATAAAACGTGTTCATAATGCCGCTCGTATTGTACCATCCGTCGCGGGAGGAAATTCCTTCATCAAATCCTTTGTCGCGAAAATTGATTTGCGATAAGTTGTTGTAAAGAGAAAGCATCATATTTTCAAAAAGTTCGATGGAAACCCAGTTCAGAAGCGTATTGGCGCTTGAGAACGTTTTGGTATCCAAGGTTCCGTGTGAAAAACTGTACTGCGTTCCCATGGCCGTTTGATGCCCGAAAAATTCCGTAAAATAGGAATAATAAGTTTGGAACACGTGGGTGCGGTAATTAAATTCATCCAGATTGTCGCTGTGAAAACTTTGTGAAAACGAATAGCCGACGCCGGCCCTCATCGAGGGGCTCCGGTAAAAATCAAACGTTCCTCCGCTCCGCAGCGTAAAACGGTTCGCGTTTCTATCTCCTCCAAGCTTAAATAATTTTACCGAAGACGAAAGAGAAACATTGTCGTCATACTCGTATCCGTAAGAACCGTACACTTTCCAAAGCCGGTTCTTTCTCTGCGCTTCTCCGATTGGTTTTGCTTCAATCACACCGAGCGCACGCTGCGCTTTTTCCTCGTAATAGCCGAGTTCATCCGGATTTTCGACAATCATCTGAAGTTGTTCCTTGGCTGCTTCTTTTTTCTGCTCCTGATAATCCATGAGAGCAAGGTAATAGCGGCTTTGGCGGTCGAGCGGATTTAATTCGAGCGCTTTTTTCAGCCACTTCCGGCTCTCTGATTTTTTTCCCGTTTTCAGCAAAATGATTCCTTTGGTCTTATACAAATAAGGGTCGTTCTTGCGAACATCCAGAAGTTTGTCAATTTCAGCAAGCGCTTGGGCATAATTTTTTTCTTTCAGCGCTGAGGCGCCGCCTGAAGTTAAGAACAGCTGTTCTGAAGTTTTTTCCGTTGCCGCTTGAGCAGGAGCAGAAGAACAAACAGCAAAGATCAGAAAGATTGAAATGGCAAATCGTTTCAAGCTACGCCTCCAAAAGCGGTACGGGTAATTTTCACGCAGACCAGGGTCAGATCGTCATGCTGCGGTGCGCTTTTGACGAATTTTTGGATTTCGTGATTCATGCGCTCGATGATCATTTGAGAGGAAAGTTTTTCGGACTCAGCGATAACGCTTTTGATTCGTTCGCTTCCAAAGAGTTCCCGTTTCGAATTCATGGCTTCCCTGACTCCGTCGCTGATTAACACCAAAATATCGCCGGTATCAATCGTTTCGCTCTTTTCATCAAACCGGCCTCCCGCGTCCGTTCCGATCGGCGGGCCTTCGAGCGTCGTGACAAGCTGGACCAAACCGGATTTTTTCTGGTACCAGTAAAGCGGCTCATGGCCGGCGCTTGAAAATGTAAAGGTCCTCCTCTTTAAATCGACCACTAAATACAAAAGGGTTAGGAATAAGCCGCTGGAGCGTTCTTGGATAAACTTGACGTTGAGTCGCCTGAAGACCTGGCCCGGACTGTCGAGATCAATTTCGCGGCGGAATTCACTGAGTGATTTTGCCATGAAAAGCGCGGCCGGAATGCCTTTGCCGGAAACATCGCCGATCACGAGGCCGCACTTTGATTCACCGAGCGGAATCATATCGTAAAAATCGCCTCCCACCTGCCGCGCCGGTAAACTCACCGCCGCAATTTCCAGTCCCGGCATTTTTGGAATCTCAGCCGGCAGCATATTGTTTTGAATCGTTGCCGCCAGCACCAATTCCCGGGAGAACACTTCGCGCTCAATTTTGATCCGGACAAATTGAAATAAAGTAGCGCTTCCATATAGAAGCGCAGCGGCCAGCATAAAACCAAAAAAAGGAATCCAAAGGCCCGTGTATTGAAACAGCACTTGGCTTACTTCGAAAAAAATAAAGAGCGCTGCAAGGGTATAAAAAAACGCCCGAAGCGGACTTTTCAGAATGCTTAAGCGCAAAATGAACAGGGAGAATAAAAAAAGCAGTAGCCAATCATAAAGCCGGTTCAAACGCTGGATGTATTTTCCTGTCAGAAATGTATGAACCAGGCTCGCTTGAATTCCGATCCCCGGATATAAAGGCGAAAAAACCGTCGGCTTCAAATCCAAGCCGGTGCCTGTTGCCGTAAAACCAACCAAGACAATCTTGCCTCTGAGCGATTCCAAAAATGATTGAACAGACGGATCTTCAAAGTGTTCGATTAAATCAATAAATGAAATTCGCCTGAAAAATGAATAGGGGCCCGGAAAATTAATCCAAACGGGCGAACTCAATTGAAACTTATTTTTTGAATGACGTTCGGCGATCAACAGACTGGCGTGTTCATATTTTAAATAGCTCGGCAGAACTTGCCGCACATGTCCGTCCGGGTCTGAAATTAAATTGACGTAGCCAACCGCGAGCGCTTTATCGCCGAACATGGGAAGCGGAAAAACGGCGGTCTGTTCATTGAATTCGTTTGCGGTCTCGCCGGAAAAATAAAATGGAAGAATGACATTGCCGGTTTTTTTGATTTCCTCGGAAAAGGCTTGGTCCCCGGCCGGATCCGAGGCCTCGGAAAAAAGGACATCATAAAAAATAACGCTCGGATTTTTCGGCGCCAAAATTTTGAGGAGATCAGTGTGGTGCGTCCTCGGCCACGGCCAACTACCCATTCGGAGGACGCTTTCGTCGTCAATGTCGACAATGGCAATGTCCGGGTGCGGAAATTCCGGTCCCCTGATTTGAAGATGGAGGTCTAAAATGCGGCGCTCTAAAAGATCAAACGAAGGAATGAAATGAAGCGATGAGATGAGAACGCTTGCGAGAAAGGCGAAACAAATTTGACTGATGAAATCCGAGCGGTCTTGTTTGAGCAAGATTAAACCAAAAGTGATAAGGCTTCTTTTTCGTTTGCCGCCAAAGGAAAAACCGAATCCAGTTTGGAAATACGGAAAATATCCCGCACCCCTTCGCTCAAATTGAAAAATGCAATCTTGCCGCCATAACTTTTAGTGGACTGAAGGGCCCCGACAAAAGCGGCCAGTCCGGAACTGTCGATATAACTGACTTTTTTCAGATCGATCAAAATTTTGGGCGAACGGCGGGTGACCAATTTTTGGAGTTCCTGCCTTAAATCCGCGGCCGTTTGAAAATCAACTTCACCTTGAAGAACTACACTATCTGCTTCCGCACTGCTTTTGATTTGAACTTTCATTTTGCGCCTCGCTTATACTTAATGAGCGTCAGTTCGTTTCCCTTGCTGTGAGCGTTATTATACTTAAGTTCATCCATCAGTGTCTTAATAAAATAAATCCCGAGGCCGTGCGGTTTCCTCCGCGGCAGCTTCGGCGATTTTATCTTTTTGAAGTTCATTTTTTTGCCGTAATCCCTGATTTTAAACGTCATTTTATCTTTGGACTCGATTGCTTCTACGCGAATAATTCCCCGCCCATTTTTTCCGTAACTATGCTGAATCGAATTGGTGACGGCTTCTCCGACGACCATGACAAAATGCCATTTTTGTTTTGCCGAAAAATCGGATTTTGTCAAAAAGGCCCGTAATTTTTTCCGGAGCGTTTTCAGTTGGCGAGCGTTGCTTCGAATGGTAATTTTTTTTTTGCGGATCATAAGAGCCGGATGCACTTGTTGTAAAAATCGTCCGCTATTTTCAGAAATGCGTCGACCACTTTAGGATCGAATTTGGTTCCGGACACTTTTTTGACAAAATTGATGGACTCTTCTTTGGAAAGCGCGGGTTTATACGGCCTGGCAGTTGCGAGCGCGTCGAAGAAATCAGCGAGTGAAACAATCCGAGATTCAATCGGAATACCTTCGCCTTTGAGGCCGTCCGGATAACCGGTACCGTCGAAATTTTCGTGATGGTTGCGGATCATTGGAATTAAATTCCAAAGCAGATGGCAATTCAGAACGATGAAGTGGCCTTTTTCCGGATGCTGGTTCATGCGCGCCCGTTCTTCAGGCGTGAAATTTCCGGGCTTATAAAGGACTTCGTCGCGAATTCCAATTTTGCCGATATCGTGAAGGAGGGCTCCCCGGTATAAATTGATCAGCTGTGTTTTTGTGAAATTCAGGCAGCGCCCGATTTCTACGGACAATTTGGCCACGCGTTCGGAATGGCCCCGCGTATACTCGTCGCGTTCCTCAAGCGCCCGGACCAGAACAAGCATCATCTCAACCAATGCTTCGTCGCTCCGGCCTACTTCGCCCAGGAATTTATTGAGCTTGTCTTCGGAAGAAAATTTGGCTTTCATGGATTAATCTTATGATTCTTTATCGGCATTAAAGCTTAAAATTCCATCGGAATCTAACTCGAGGGAAATAACGATCGGCTGACAGCAAACTTCACAATCGTAGGTAAAAGTTTGCGTGTTGCCGCCGCTTAAGTCAATCCGGAGGGAAATTTCGCCAACGCAATAGGGGCAATTGAAAAGATGATCTTCTTCGGGAGAATGCTTCATTAAAACGCTTGAAGCCGGTTGTATAAATGAGGGCCTAAAATCATCAGGCCTAGCACAAGCGCCCCCAAAGCTGCAATCAAAACGGCCGAGGCGGCAATGTCTTTGGCCCGTTTGACCAGCCGTGAATAGCGCTGACCGACGACGAGATCAGCCATAATTTCTAAAACCGTGTTAAATGCTTCGGCAATCCAAACCAACACGATGGAAATCAAGATCAAAGCAAACTCAACCGAGCTCACCCGAAGCCACCACGCAAGGTCTAGGGCAACAATCGTAGCGATTAAATGAAGCCAGGCATTATGCTCGGTCGAAAACATATCAGCCAGACCGCGAACGGCATGCGATAGACTTTTGATCCGTCCCATGATCGAAAAAGTTTCTTTGCGCTTCATAATATTTCCTTGAGCCGTTCGGCCGGACGCGCCAAGATTGCTTTGGATCCTTTTTCAACAATCGGGCGCTGAATTAAATCCGGGTGTTTGATCATGAAATCAATAATTTGATCATCAGTGAATTTTTTCTCATTCAGTTTCAATTCTTTGTAAATCGGCTCTTTCGTCCGGATCAGTTCGGCGGCCGTGATATCCATCTTTTTAATCAGCTCTTTGAGTTTATTTTTTGGAATGGCCTCGACATAATAATTGACTGCTTCAAAATCAACGTCGCTTTCTTTTAAGGCCGCATGGACTTGCCGGCAAGTCGTACAGGTCGGCTTTTCATATATGGTAATTTGCGCCATCAAACTATTCCTCCCGCCACTTAATGGAACAGCCCATGGAAGCGTGTTGCTTGCCTTCAATTTTTTTGCCTGAGGCCAGCTTGTCGATTGCTTCTTTGAGCTCTTGGCGGGTCACTTTGTTTTCTTCTTTCCAGTTATCGTCTAAACGGCCGTGATAAACGAGCTGCTGATTTGATTCAAACAGATAAAGGTCCGGCGTACATTGGGCCTGGAATTCGCGCGCGACCTGCTGCGTTTCATCGACCAAATACGGAAAAGCGATTCCCCATTCTTTAATTTTCTCTTTCATTTTATCCGGAGCATCATCGGGATAGCCAGGATGAATGTTGGGATTGATTCCGGCGGTGTTGACACCGGCTGCTGCTGCGTATTTGGCAAGTTGAATGAGCCGCGGCCAAATGGCCAACGCATACGGGCAATGGTTGCAGGTAAACGCAACGAGCAAGCCTTTCGGGCCGTAAAGATCGCTGCTCTTAAATTTTTTTCCGTTCGGATCATTGAGAACGAACTCCGGCATCTTAATGCCGAGCGGGAGTTGAAGCGATTCCATAAGCGCCATGATTATTCCTCCATCTGAAATTCTAATTTCGGGATTCTGTCGTTATTTTCTTCAAAACAAATTTTCATGTCGTTTAATAATTTCTGCACATTCAGCCCAAGCGCTTCAGGAAGATATTTTCGCAAATATTTGCTTGAGGTTCCATAGACTTTTCTGGCGCCGATCTGATTTCCTCTTCTCAAATGATAAAGCGCTACGGCTGCCTGAATGACGCCCTTGTACAGGTCTTTATATTCGTCAACGGTGGCCAGCCATAAATTCTCGATGATTTCGTGGCATTCAAAAAATTCTTCTTCATTAAACAGGTGGAGGCCGTGCCTGAAACGTTCATCGATGTGCATAAGAATTCAATCCTTCCCTTACGTGGAAAGGAAATTGTAAAAGACGACTTCGTGAGAAATTAATTTTCCCTTTTGGTACGAGAATTTTCCCGAGAAAAAACGCCCTTCATCAATCCATTTCATAAAAATCGGGTCACCTTCCCAAAGCGGAAGCTCAAGTAATTGGTGATCGTCGATCCATTTCAGTTCGCCTTCTTCAGAATCGATCAACTGGCCGAGAAATTGCTCGGCCGTAAACACATAGACATACCAGTCTTCTTCATCTTTAAAGGCCGGAAACGTGAGAATTCCGCGGAGGATGGGATTAAAAATGGTAAAACCGGATTCTTCTTTGACTTCCCGGATCACGCATTCCTCGGGCGTTTCACCGAGATGAATTTTACCGCCGAGACCGTTCCATTTACCGAGATGAATGTCGCGCTCTTTTTTGTTCCGGTGAAGCATGAGCGTCTGGCCTTTGTGTTTGAGATAACACAGTGTGGCAAGTTTCATAAGGAAAGAGAATTTAAGAAATGTTGTTTAGTTTCTTTGGATTTGAAACCAAATACTTCAGAATAAAAATTCCAGCCAGGAAAAAAAGCCAGGCCGCAACGCCGCGCCGGGCATCGCCGTCGATGGCAAAAAGATATGAATTAGGCTCTACAATCGAAACCATTTTCATTTTCCGGAAAAATACTTTTGCAAAAACCAGGCCGGAATGAACGGCGATCGGCAAATAAAGAGAACCGGATTTGAGATAAGCAAAACACAAAAGGACATTCAAACAAAACAAACCGCCGGCAAGCATCATTTGTTTGGGAACGGTCCAAAAAGCGGGCATGTTGGCAAGATCATGAAATAAAACAAATAAAATTCCCGTAATGATAATTGCCGGCCATTTCTGAATTTGCTTCAGAAGCGTCTGAAAGAAAAATCCGCGGAATAAAATTTCCTCGGTCGTCGCGATTCCGAATGCGCTGAAGGAAACACCCCAGGCGGTCGCTACCCGCTCAAACGTCCATCGGTTCTGAAAATCCACAACGCCGACAAGTTTCGTCAGAACGGTGTAAAGAACAAATGCAAGAATTCCGGTCAGCCAGCCTTTCAGAAAACTCATTTGCCAGCCCGGGTGAGGTTTCAAGCCGAGGGAAAGAAAACTTTCGCGGTTCACAAATGTTTGGAACGCATAGACGTTTAAAATAAAGAGCGCGTAGAACACAAGCTGGCCGATTCCGTGGTGAAGCAAAAGATCAGCGTCTTTATGGAGGACAACGGAAATGACAAATTCGAGGAGAAAAATCGCTCCGGCGAAGGTGAGAATAAAAGCGGCGACTTTAAGAAGCGCTTTCATGTCTCGATAGAATAAATTGAATCGGAACTAAAACCAAAGAAGTGTAGGCAATGTCTTCGTGCTTGGCCGGATAAAATTTGGATTCTTGCACGGTTTTTTCCGCCGAATGGTCTAAGACTTGATAACCACTCGATTCCTGAATCCAAGTCCCGATGACTTCTCCGTCTTCGCTGACTAAGGTCTTGATAATCACGGTTCCCTGCCAACCCTTGGAGCGGGCCAAGTCCGGATATTCAGGAGTCGCCAAATACCGAAAATCCAATTGAGCAGGTCCTGTTTGTTTACCATCGGAAGAGACGAGGACCGGCTGTTTGACCAGCGGCGTTTGCGTTAGGTTGAGCCCGGAACCGGTGCCCAATTTAAAGACGGAAAGTTTTGAGTTTCCGGCAAAACCAGTGGCAGCGCCGGATAGAACCAGACATGCTACCAGAGCGGATTTAAAACTAAGGGAAAGGAAATGAGGCCTCACAGTGGCCCTATGATACCAAATTTGAGGAATTTACAAACTTTTTTTTGTCTGAGCTTCAGCTTCTGCTTGCCGTAAGCGCTTCATATATTTCTCTGGCTTTTTCCGGAATGCAATCACACAGTTCCGGCAGCAGAGAAAAATACGTTCGCCCTGATAATCTACAAAAAACTTTTCCTTTACGCGTTCACCGTGCATAACAGGGCAAGTTGCATTGGCTTCGAAATGAGCCAAGACAAACGGCGCGGCAGCCGAAACAAATAAACACAATAAAAACGCGTAAAGGAATTTTTTCATAGGCTTAAACAGCTACTTTCGTTGTTTCCGCGCCGGCCGGTTTTTTAAATATGGAACCCGTATCAAATGGAAACGGGACGCCGACAATTAAGCGCACTTCATGATCATCCGCTGCTTTGTTGACGCCGAACAAAGCACCCAGAACTACCCAGCAATATTTATTTTCCCAAGCCACGGTTGGGCCGAGTGAAAGTTCATTGCGGTGGCTGCCCGGCGCCCACAACTGGCCCGCAAATTCCACACCCGCGCGCAAAGACGGAAAAATTTCATAATTGATGCCGCTTGAAAATTCATGATTGGTGCGGCCATCGCGTGCTAATTCATTTTCCATAATTTGGTTGTAGACGGCGTTGAATTTTCCGACATCCTTGGACAAAATCAGTTTCGTTTCAATCGCATTGTGATGTTCGTGTTCCCGGGGGTCCGTTGACCATTCCACATAAATCAATGGGTCCAGCCAATATCTGCCTTTTTCGCCAATCCGGTACTTGGCTTCAAATTTAAAACCTTTGTAGACGGTCGCATCGTCGGGGCCCGTAACATTTTGCGTTTCCCAACGTTCGTAATTGGCAATCGTCAGCCGATCCGTGATTCCGTATTCGAGTTCGCCTTGATATTTGATGGAATTATCAGCCGAAGAACTTCCGTCCGGAACTTTAAAAGTCGTCCAATCCTCAAATTCAAAATTTCCCTGCGGGATCGTCCGGTATTCTTCCGTAAATGCGTAAGTTCTTAAATGGGCCATTGCCATTTTCGCACTGAATCCAATTCCAACTAAAAGAACAAGTGTTGCTACTCCCAGCTTTTTCATCCAGAACATATTTCTCTCCTTTGATGTTTGATCGCTGGGTACTGAATCGAAATCCATCCCTGGCTTTTACTTTAACTGCTGACAATCTTTACAGGAACCGAACAAGCGGTGGTCGTGGAAGGTCAACTTAAAACCATGGTCCAAACAAATCTGCTCCTGAAGTTTTTCGATTTCATCACACTTAAATTCAATGATTTTTTCGCAGCTGACGCAAATCATATGATCATGATGCCCCTTGCGGCCGATGTGTTCAAAAAATTCCCGCTTCCCCGTCCCGGCTGATTTCTGAATGATTTGGCTTTCTAAAAGAAGCGGAAGGGTGCGGTACACGGTATCTCGAGAAACCCGGAGGCCTTTTTTCTTAAACCGTTCATAAAGGCTGTCAGCATCAAAATGCTCTTTGAAATGAGACACTTCATCAAAAATCAGCTTCCGTTCAAAGGTATACTTCAAGCCTCGTTCTTCAAGAAGCGTCTTAAATCGTTCTGTATTTGTGGTCAGGGTATTCATAGGAGAATGTACTTAGTTCAGATTTAATCTTAATTGGATATGATCTTAATTGATAGGGGCCCGAGCGTCAAGCGCTTTATCTCACTTTTTTTCCTAATTAAAGAAGGTGCCATCTACTCCTAATACGGGCCCGGGCGGCTTGTAATCGGCCGGGGGGTCAGATATCTTTTAATCGGAATTATTGTTCTTTTGTGAAACGACAATAGCAAACCTCTGCCGGATTCTTGGCAGATCCGCTTTAAGTCTAGCGGAAGTTGAAAAACAGGGACGCAAAGCCGTGCGCCTAAACCCTTTTGGGTATGGATGGCAGGTTGCCGAATTTCGAAACTTAAAACAAAACGCGATTCGCTTGCGGCCTATCTTTCAACGGAACCAGCCTTGAAAAATAGGCCGCTTTTTTTTGGAGAATGCATGAAAAAAGGCAGTGCAAAGAAAGGATTCACCCTGATCGAAGTGCTGGTAAGCATCGGCATTTTGACGATTCTTATGGGAACATCGTTGGCAGTTTTGGTTGAATCGAGACAATTTTCAGAAGATTCGCGGTCACGAGTCCTGGCGATGGATGCTGCCCGCTCGGTCTTAGAAGTGGTGAAAGAAACGCCGCTGTCTTTAGTTCCGAGCATTACGGTTGCCAATTATGTACCGGCTGGTTTAAAAACCGGAAGCATTGCAATCACAACGAGCTCGGCGACCGGAGACTTAACGGTTGATAGCATCGCCACCGTAACCGTAACGGTGACCTGGAACGGCACCAAAAACCGAACCAGGACATTACAGCTAACGACGATGAGGAGTAAATATTAATGAAGAAACAAACAGGACTTAAATTTTGGAAGCGGAAAGCCGGCTACACGATCGCCGAAGTCCTGATTTCTACCTTTCTTTTCTCTACCTTTGCGACATCCATTTATTCCCTGCTGACACTTTCACAAATTGTCAATCAGACCCATGACGTTCAGACGCGTCTCAGTTACGGCGGTCTTCAAACGCTTCGGACCATTAATCGTGAACTCTCGCAAACCAGTTACACAACGGACCGACTGGTTATCACAACCGACGGAAACGGAAACAACGTCGTGCGGCTTCAGATTCCGGTTGATTATGATGATGACGGAGACGTGACCTCCAGCAGTTTGTCCAAATCCATCGAATGGGGCGCATACGACAAGCTCGGAAATACCGCCAAAGGGTCCGGTGCAAATCCGAGCGGCCGATGGGCCCGCTATTCCGTAACAAACAACCAGCTTCAAAGAGAAGTTTTAGACAGCATGCTCTCGGTTGTTTCCGGATCAAGTACCGTTATTTGCAATGACGTTCAAACGTTTACGGCCACACAAAACGGAACTTCACTGACAGTCAGTTTGACCTTACAAGTTTCTGATTTGGTGGGACAATCGGGAAAATCCCGTGCGCTTTCAAGTACTTTTTCATACCAGACTACATTGAGAAATGCGCCGACATAATGTCGGGAGGAGGGCTTTTACATGAAGCCACTAATGCAATTGAGAAATGAAAAAGGGTTCGCATTAATTAGCATGTGCTTGGTTTCGATTATTATGTTGGCCATTTCAGCAACGGCTTCTTTCCGCTCTTACGTAGAAGGCGTTCAGGTCCAGCGGGAATTTACGAAATTGAGCGGACAATACGCAGCGGAAGGCGGCATTCAGAAAGCCATGCAGCAAATCGGAAATAATGCCTACACCGGATTTATTGACTCAGCAGCAATCTCCTTAGGTTCATTCTCAAATGCCGCCGGCAGCTTAACGATCGGCTCAGTCACCGTGGACATTTCTTACCCATCTCAGGCCGATTGGGTCATTGTTCAATCGGAAGCAACGGTGAGCGGACAAAAAGTAAAATTAGAAGGCCGGATCTTTCTGGATTCTAATTTGTCCAAATACATGATGTATTCTCCCGCAACCACTCACGGTTACGGAGCAAATTTAACGATTGGATACGCGGATACTTCCACAGGCGCCAGCAGCGTTGGCGTTCCGGCCAATGATCTGGACCGGAATTTAATGTATTACACCGGCAGCCTGGCGTGGAACGGAAGCGGAATTACGGTTTATGGAGACATTCATGTTCAAGGATCCGTAAACGGCAACAACAACAACGGCAAACTATACGGGGATGCTTATGTGGGTAGTTACACCTCTGATTCATCGGGCGTCACCGAGGATGGCTTTTCATCCAGTACGAATATGACGATCGGTGACGGCTTCTCGGATGATTTGGACCGGAACTCAAGCGGCAGCGTCACTTCAGCAGATGCTCCGGATATTCATGATTTGACTTCAGATGGAGCCAGCGATTCTAGAAAAACCGAAACTCTAACTGCGATTGATACTTCGTTTTATCAAGCTCACAACAATGTCTCTGCTTATTACGGCGCTTCAGCTACAAACCGGTTCTTGAAACTGGAAGTAGCCGCAAACGGCACGTCGACTAAAATCGTAGAATATACCAACGCAAATTTCACAACGACAACAGGCACCACCTATAACCTTCCGGACAATGCCATCGTTTGCGTCAACGGCAGTGCTTATATCAAGGGTGAGATCAAAGGAAGAGTGAGCATTGTGGCGACCAACGATATTATGTTCGCAGGCAATGTGAAATATTCCGCCTCATCCAATTATGTGACGGAAAGCCAAGCGGCCGCGTTTTTAGCGCAGGATAAAATTTATTTCCTTCCGAGCAGTTTGGAAGTCAGCGGAATTATCTTTGCTGAAAAAAGCGCCACAGGATCTAATGCGGTCACGGCAGCTTACAAACTAGGCTCAGACGGCAGTTCTCTTGTGGACGATAACGGCGCAAAAACCAACGGTCATTTTCGCCATTACGGAAACATCATCATGGAAGAAGGAACGATTAGCACCTCTCAATATGTCAATGACCGCGCCTTTTACTATGATTCACAAATGAAATATTACCGGCCGCCGGGACTTCCGGTCATTCCGTCGCTTCGAATGGTCCGTGAAAACGCGCCTAGCGCTTGAGAAGGATATTGATGAATAAACGATGGATTATATTGGCAGTGCTTATTGGCGTCGTCGGAATATCCGTGAACACTTGCTTTCATAAAAAAATGAAGCAAGGCTCGGAAGCCGTAACAACGCCCGTCACAGAATCCAAAGTCATGGCCGTTGCACTGGATCAAAACAGCATTCCCAACCCCACGCCGGAATGGCAGAGAAATAAAGATGCTTGGTATGAACAAGCCGCAAAAGCCGACAAAAAACCGGAAGCCGGGGACGAAGAGAATAAAACAGGCGAAGTTTCACTGATGTAAAATGAAAACGATGATGAAAAAACGAAATAACAAAGGATTCAGTTTAATGGAAGTGATGGTCGCGATCAGTGTGTTCGCAATCGCTTTATTCGGGACCATGGCGCTTATGGGACAATCGATGGCGTTTGGAAAAAATGCAAACGCTCAAACGATCGCAACGAATGAAGCAAAGCGAGTTTTGGAAAATGTTAGGCGCGTCGCCGATGCGAGCGGCCTTGCGGTGGTGGCTTCAACCAATTTCAATGAAACATTAAGTTCAACCACTTTGCAGTCCGGTACAATCGCAGTAACAGATTTATCGGGTAATACACTAACCAACAACGCAGACCCTTTGCCACTTAGAGTGACTGTTAGCTGGGCTGAAAATGGACGGACGCTCACTTATAATTTAGACACGATGGTGACACAACGATGAAACGTTTAAGAAAAAAAATGAGCCGCGGCCTTACTTTGATAGAGCTGATCATTGTTGTCGCTCTAACTTCAATCTTTTCAATTTTCTTAGTCAACCTAGTCATGGCCTCTCAGCAAACCATGGCGGTTCAAAATACAGCGGTTCCCATCCGGGCCGAATCGAGACAAATTGTGGACGCCATCACAAAAGAACTTCGCGCAGCCGATGCGACAGCACCCGGAGGAATCACGATCGGCGGTTCCGGGAATTCCCAAACCATTACCTTTCGGCTCCCAAATCAAGTTTCAAACACTGGCGTCACGTCTTGGACAAAAGTCAAATTTTATTTAGACGCATCTTCTAAAGAAGTACGCAAGGAAGTTAATGACGCGACCGTAACTGTGGTCGGCCATAATGTTGAAGTTTTACAATTTACAAATCCATCAAGCAATGTCTATAAAGCAATTATTCAAACTCAAAAATCAATCACCGGCGGAACGAACACAATCCTTTCGAATTTAAGTTCGGAAGTCAAAGTGAGAAATTAGGAGCCTTATTATGAAGATTAACAATGAAAAAGGAGTCATACTGATTTGGTTCTTCCTAATGATCACGATTCTGATGATTCTGAGCGGGGCTATTTTTACGGCTTCGTTCCAAGAATCAAGATTAATCCAAATCGATAAATTCAGAGACCGCGCATTTTATTTGGCGGAAGCTGGCCTGGACAAAAAATTGCAGGAACTGCGCGGCTCCAATATTAGTAATATCTCAAGCACTTCATTCTCCAACGGTATCTATAGCGTCACTTATGATGGAACAACCAAACTCATTACGTCGACCGGAACTTACAATGGGGTCACGCGGATTATCAAAGCCAAAGTCAACAAAACAACTCCTCCGGGCGCACGTGGCGCCATGACTGCAGCCGATGACGTTTCATTGCTGAGCGGACCTTGGGTCCGGACGAGGTCGCCACCGAACTGATCCAGATGATTTCAAAAACTGACAATCCGCTTGAAATACGGAAATTCGCACTCGACCATTTGGCCTCTCTTTCCCTCTCAAATTTCATTCCGCAGCTTGAAAAGATTTCGGCTCTTGAAAAAAATCCCTCCTTTAAAAAAGACCTTCAATCTCTTATCTCAAACGTCCGTACGCAAAATTAGCCTGATTCATTCGGGCTGATTTGATAATATGGAAAGCATGAAAATAGGAGAAATTGCACTTCTCATGAGCGGAGGCTTGGACAGCGCCATTCTTGCTTGGTGGCTGCTCCGGAAGAAACAAACCGTTCATCCTCTTTATTTCCAAAGCGGACATGTTTGGGAAGCGGCTGAAATCCATTGGCTGAGACAATTTTTGAACGCTGTTTCTGGTCCTCATTTAAAACCCCTTCAAATTTTGTCCTCCCCCACCGATGATCTGTACGCTTCACATTGGAGCATGACCGGAAAAAAAATTCCCGGCGCGAAATCCAGCGATTGGCAAGTTTATCTTCCGGGGAAAAACCTACTGTTAATTACAAAAGCTGCCGTCTATTGCGCACTTCATAAAATTCCAGTGCTTGCACTGGCGCCGCTTAAAACCAATCCGTTCCCGGATGCCAAACCGGCTTTTTTTAAAAAGCTGGAAGACGCATGTTCCAGCGGCCTGGGATTTCGGTTCAAAATTCAGACACCATTTTTGAAATGGAAAAAGAAACAAGTCATGCAATTAGGCCTGAACGCACCGCTTCATTTAACATTCTCCTGTCTCGCCCCTCACCCTCCCCTCTCCCTCAGGGAGAGGGTTAGGGTGAGGGAATATAGACACTGCGGAACCTGCAACAAATGCGCGGAACGAAAGAAGGCGTTCCGAGACGCCGGAATCCGGGACTTCACTTCTTATGCGCGCTAAAAAGCCCGCCCTAATTATTCATGCCGGAGCCGGAGCTTATCCGAAAGATTTAAAACGCGCCCGAAAAATTCAGGACAAGTTGAGCGAACTTTGCCAAAAGGGATACCGTTTTCTTAAAAATCATAATGCGGCGGATACAGTCACTGAAGTTGTCCGGTGGCTCGAAGACTGGCCCGAAACCAATGCCGGAACAGGCTCGATGCTTCAACTAGACGGCGGCGCCCGTTTGTCCGCATCTTTGATGGACGGAAGCCGGGAACGTTTTTCAGGTGTTATTAATCTTGAGAAAATCAAAAATCCGGTTCTTATTGCCAAACTGCTTCAGAAGGAAGCGGACCGGGTACTATCAGATCAAGGGGCTCAAAGGTTTGCGCTCGAGAAAGGATTTAAGCTCACAGATCCCAGAACAAAGGAAAGTCTGGCCAGGTGGAAACGATTGATTAAGGAAAAATATGGAACCGTCGGTGCTTGCGCCCTCGATAGCCAAGGCCGGCTCGCTGCTGCAACTTCAACCGGAGGTCGAGGGATGGAACGAGTAGGCCGGGTCAGCGATTCGGCAACACCTGCTGGCAATTATGCCAATTCCTTTGCCGCTTGTTCTGCCACTGGGGTAGGAGAAGACATTGTAGATACCTCACTATGTTCCCATCTGGTTCTGATTGGCCAAGAAAAGAAGAACTTGAAAGCTGCCTTCCAAAATACCTTCCGGATCTTGAAATCCCAAAAAAAACGCTTAGCAGCTATAGGAGTGGATCAAAAAGGGCAGGTTTTTACTCAAAAGACGACTGAAATCCTGTATTACGCCTTGGTTACTCCTTATAATTCTGAGGTCTTCAAAATCTGATATATTGCCATTAAAGTGGGATTTAAACCTCAATTTTGCCGTATAAATACGTGATATACTCCCTTTTATTCGAAATCTATACTAATTGATTGGGCTGATATCTATTAAATCGGCTCCAAAAGTACAATCGTCTCAATATGCTTGGTTTGGGGGAAGAAATCCAGGGGCTGGATCTCCTTAATTCTAAATCTTTGGGTCAAGAGTCTTAAGTCTCGCTGAAGTGCTTCTAAATGGCAAGATACGTAGACCAAACGTTCAATCGGCTGTTCGTTTAGACATTGGATGACTTCCGACTTCAGCCCAACCCGGGGCGGATCTACCACCACATGCACCGGCTTTTGAGAATCCTTGGTGAGCTCCGAGAGTAAGAGTTCCACTTTCCCTTCTAAGAAGGAAATGTTGCCGGTTCCGTTCTGAACCGCGTTATCTTTAGCAAATTTAACGGCTTCATAACCTTCCTCGATGCCGATCACCGACTGATAAGAATGGGCCATTAAAATTCCGATCAAACCCACCCCTGAATACAAATCAAAGAGCGTACCCTGTCCGGCCGGATCCAAAAAAGACCGGATGGCCCCGATAAAGTCTTCCAAAATGGAGAAGTTATTTTGAAAAAAGGAGGACATTGAGAATGAGAACGTTTTCCCCAAAACAGTGCAGGATAATGTCTTTCCCCTATCGGTCCGGATTGAAGTCACAACATCTCCTTCGGTGCCGACCCGTAAAACAACTTGGCTGGTATTGAATTTCCGCTCGGGCGGGAGCGCTTCTAATTTTTCAAGTGCGGCCGGCAAAAACCGGTTGATTCGTTCGTCCGTAATCGGGCAATCATCAACGGGTAAAAATGTCCTCCGGTCTTGTCCGATAAATCCCAGGTGGAGTTTTCCCTGCCGTTTCTTAACGGAAAGCGCGATCATATGCCGGTAATGATAGGAATCAGGAGAGGCTAGAGTGGGGCGGATTTCAAACTGATCACGTTCCTGGAATTCAGTCAGTGCTTGGCTCACCCAATTCCGTTTGAGTTCAAGCTGTGCTTCGTAGGCCAAATCCTGGTAAGAACATCCTCCGCAAGTGCCGAAGTGAATGCATTCGGCCATTACATCAAACCTAATTCTTTAAATTTTTGAAGCGTGATGTCAACAATCGCCCAGGTGCCCCAAACCATTGCAACAGTGAGCGCGGTAATAATTAACGTGAGAAAAATTTTCCAGAATAAATTGAAGTCTTTTGATTTCCAAAGAAATGGAAATCCGAAGGGACCAAGCGTTAGGAGCCACAAAATAACGCTCCACCATTTTAGATACCACTTTTGATCCGCCATTAATTGCTTTCCACAAGCGAAGGCGCCATCAAATGTTTCACATGAATATAAATCGAACGGGCGATGGCATCGAGATCATAGCCGCCTTCCAAGACAGAAACGATTCGTTGGTGACCATTTTCTTTTGCCAATTTCACGGCCATATCGGTAAAAAATCCGTACATCTCATCGCTGAGACTCATATGGGCCAGAGGATCGGCGTCATGAGCGTCAAAACCGGCGGAAATGAGAATAAACTCGGGCTTAAAAGCGGAGGCTTTGGGATAAAAGATTTCTTCAAATACGTGTTGGTATTCCCGGTTACCGGAGCCGGCTTTAAGCGGAACATTGAGCGTGAATCCTTCACCAGCGCCGCGGCCGATTTCGGCTTCGCTTCCCGTTCCCGGATAAAACGGATATTGATGAACGCTGAAGAAAAAAACAGAAGGATCGGTTTCGAAGGTATGTTGCGTTCCGTTACCGTGGTGAACATCCCAATCGATAATTAAAATTCTTTTGAGGCCGTATTCTCTTTGGAGATATTTCGCGCCGATTGCGATATTATTAAAGATACAAAAACCCAATGACTTATCTTTTTCTGCGTGATGGCCCGGCGGCCGGACCAGCGCAAAACCATTTCTCACATCACCTGCCATGACCGCATCAATCAATTGAATCACGCCCCCCGCCGCAAGCAGAGCCACTTCATAGGAATCCTCACAAATTGCCGTATCCATAGAATCCAGAATTCCCTGACCGCTTCGTGAAGCGCTTTCGGCACGTTCAATATAGTGTTTGGAGTGGACCGCTTCGATTTGTTCTAAGGTAGCCGGTTCCGGTGAAATCAAGACTAAATCTTTAAACAATTCTTTCTTTTTTAAAAAATTGTAGACATAAGTGACTCTTGCCGGACGCTCGGGATGATTAGGTCCGGTATTATGAGTTTGAAACTGCTCGCTATAAACAAGACCTGTCTTTGATTTTTCCATGATTTAAAGGTGGCAGCTGCCGAGGCCGCGTTTTTTCAGATACTGCTGATGATAATCTTCCGCCTGGTAAAATTCTAACGCCGGAACAATTTGTGTCACAACCGGACTTTTCCATTTTTTGGATTTCTCAAGTTCGGTCTTGGATTTGACGGCCGCGTTTTTTTGCTCGGGAGAATGATAAAAGATAATGGAACGGTATTGTTCGCCGTAATCCGGCCCTTGTTGATTGGGTGTAGTTGGATTGTGGGAGCGCCAGAATAGGTTTAACAATTGATCGTAAGAAACAACGGAAGAATCAAACTCGACTTGGACAACTTCGGCATGGCCTGTATCGCCAGCACAGACATCTTCATAAGTCGGATTCGGAAAGGAACCTCCCGAATAACCGACTGACGTGCCGGTAACGCCTTTTAACTCGCGGAATGTTTCCTCAACACCCCAAAAACACCCGGCTCCAAACGTCGCTTTTTCAATATGAGCGGCCATGAAACCATTTTAGTTTTTTCGGTGGCGGTTGGCAATGACGGAAAGACCCAGAGCAAAAAATGAAAAAATGAAGATGGTACCCCCGTATACCTCGGCTACGGCGGTAAATCTAAAATCGCCGACCGGAGTGATGTCCCCGTATCCAACGGTCAAGAGTGTTACGCCGGAAAAATACATGCAATCCGAAAAATCTTTGACCGGAATTCCGTCTTTGACAATATAAGTGGTTCCGGTTGAAGCTAAATAATAAATCCCGGCAAAAGCGATTTGCATGACCACTACCAAAACCATGACCCGGAATAAAAAATTAGCAGCTGTTATCTTCTGATCATCAAGCACCGACAGAACAAAAAAATCGAGTGCGGTAACAATCAAATAGGCCAAAACGGCTGTCATCCAAAAATTAATCGAGAAGAAATCGAGTGAGTAAACGAAAAGTGAGGCGATTAAGCCGAAGGTGACTGCGGCATAAATATAAATGAGTTCTTTTAAGTGTTCTTTAAAATTGATCTTGAGCATCGGCTCAATGGATTAAGGTAGGTCGCTGGAACCCATTAAAGATTCATCAATCGCGCGGGCGCAGCCCCGGCCTTCATTAATCGCCCAAACAACCAGGCTTTGGCCCCGGCGAACATCTCCTGCTGCAAAAACTTTTTTGACGTTGGTGGCGTATTTGCCGTATTCGGCTTTGGCATTGGAACGTTCATCACGCTCAACCCCGAGCGGATTAAGCGCCGTATCTTCGGGTCCTAAAAATCCCATCGCGATAAAAGCGAGTTGGGCGGGCATCAGTTTTTCTGTTCCTTCCAGTTGTTTCAAAACCGGACGGCCATTTGTGTCTTTTTGCCACTCAACGCGAATGAGTTCAACTTGTTTGAGATTTCCTTTTTCATCGCCAATAAATCGTTTGATCGTTGTTAAATATTGTCTCGGGTCTGCGCCAAATATAGCGGCAGCTTCTTCTTGGCCGTAATCCATTTTGTAAACCTTCGGCCACTGCGGCCATGGATTATCCGGCTGACGGCTCATTGCGGGTTTCGGCATAATTTCAAGCTGGATCAAACTTTTGCATTTGTGCCGCATGGACGTCGCAACACAGTCCGTTCCCGTATCGCCGCCGCCGATGACGAACACGTCTTTTCCTTCGGCGGAAATAAATTCAGGCGTCGATTTTTTATCGAGCAAACTTTTCGTGTTTTGAGTCAGGAAATGAACCGCGTAATGAATCCCTTTTAGGTTTCTGCCTTCAATCGGAAGATCGCGCGCTTTGGTCGCTCCCATACAGAGCGCAACAGCGTCAAATTCTTTTAAGAGTTTTTCAGCGGGATAATTTTTTCCGATTTCAGTATTCGTTACAAATTTAATTCCTTCATCAGTCAAAAGATTAACGCGGCGCTGTACGACTTGCTTGTCTAAATGAGGATTTGGAATCCCGTACATCAAAAGTCCGCCGATCCGGTCAGCGCGTTCAAAAACCGTAACCAAATGACCGGCTTTGTTGAGTTGAGCGGCGCAAGCAAGTCCGGCAGGTCCGGATCCGACGACCGCCACTTTTTTTCCGGTGCGGGTTTTCGGCGGTTCGGCAACGACCCAGCCTTCTTCAAATCCCTTATCAATAATGGAAGCTTCGATATTTTTAATCGTGACGGCCGGTTCACTAATGCCGAGTACGCAGGAACCCTCACAAGGTGCGGGACAAATTCGACCGGTAAATTCGGGGAAATTATTGGTTTTATGGAGCCGCTCAAGCGCTTCGCGCCAGAGGCCGCGGTAAACGAGATCATTCCATTCCGGAATTAAATTATTCACCGGACAACCGGAAGCCATTCCCGCGATGAGCGTGCCGGTATGACAAAACGGAATGCCGCAGTCCATGCATCGGGCGCCCTGTGCCTGAAGTTTTTCTTCCGGCATGTGAATGTGGTATTCGCCCCAGTCATTGACCCGTTCTTTCGGCGAACGCTCTTTCGGCAGTTCGCGCGGAATTTCCATAAACCCTGTCGGCTTACCCATAACTATTTATATTCTGCTCCCTTAATTTGATGTTCGGGGTTTGTTTCGAATTGATGCGAATTAATTGCCGCCGACGCGCGAGAGATCTCGGGCATTCTCCTCAAAAGCGGCCATAATGGCCTCATCACCGCTTAGGCCCGCGCTCTTCACTCGTTCAAGGGCTTGGAGCACGCGCTTATAATCTTTCGGCAGGACTTTCACAAACTTGGGCACCATCTCTTCCCAAAGACCCAGAATTTGTTTTGCTTTCTTGCTGCCCGTGTATTGTGCATGACGTTCAATCATCAGACGAACTTCTTTGATTTCCTCCGGCTGGTCCAGTTTTTCAAGTTCAACCATTTGCTTGTTGCAGCGCGTCGGAAAATCACCTTTGACGTCTAAAATGTAAGCAACACCGCCTGACATGCCTGCGGCAAAATTTCTTCCGGTAGAACCCAGCACCACAACGCGGCCGCCGGTCATGTATTCGCAGCCGTGGTCGCCGATCGATTCGACAACCGCCCGGACTCCGGAATTCCGAACGCAAAACCGCTCGCCGGCCATTCCATAAACATACGCTTCGCCGTTGGTCGCGCCGTAAAAAGCCACGTTTCCAATAATGATATTTTCTTCCGGAATAAAAGTAGATTCTTTGTGCGTATAAATAATTAATTTCCCGCCGGAAAGTCCTTTTCCGAAATAGTCGTTGGCATCGCCTTCAAGTTCAAGCGTCATTCCTTTCGGAACAAACGCACCGAAACTTTGTCCGGCAGAGCCTTTGAATTTAAGATGAATCGTATCTTCCGGAAGTCCTTCAGGCCCATATTTGCGCGTTAACTCACTCCCCGTAATTGTTCCGACAACACGGTTTACATTTTGAATCGGAAGTTCTGCGCGCACTTTCTCGCCGCGTTTGAGGGCAGGTTCACAAATTTTGAGCAGCTTTGTGTTATCGAGTGCTTTATCGAGCCCATGATCTTGAAGAATTTGCTGATAGCGGCCGACTTCAGGTCCAACTTCCGGCTGATACAGAATCGCTGAAAAATCGAGGCCCTTTGCCTTCCAATGTTCTACGGCGTGTTGAGGATCCAAACGGTCCGTTCGCCCAACCATTTCATTAATCGTCCGAAAACCGAGCTCTGCCATAAGTTCACGGACTTCTTCGGCGATGAAGCGCATGAAATTGACAGCATGCTGCGGATCGCCCGTAAATTTTTTCCGAAGTTCCGGATCTTGCGTCGCAACACCGACCGGACAGGTGTTTAAATGACAAACGCGCATCATGATGCATCCGAGTGCAACGAGCGGGGCCGTGGCAAAACCAAATTCTTCGGCGCCAAGCAATGCGGCGACAACAACGTCACGGCCGGTTTTGAGCTGGCCGTCGGTTTCCACCGCAATTCGGCTTCTTAAATTATTCAGGACAAGTGTTTGATGGGTCTCGGCAAGTCCGAGTTCCCATGGAATTCCGGCGTGTTTAATGCTGGACTGTGGCGATGCACCGGTTCCGCCGTCATGTCCGCTGATTAATACGACATCGGCATGTGCTTTTGCAACGCCAGCCGCAATGGTTCCGACGCCGACTTCGGCAACCAGCTTCACGCTAATTCTGGCATGATGATTTGAATTTTTCAGATCATGAATGAGTTCCGCCAAATCTTCGATCGAATAAATATCATGGTGCGGCGGAGGCGAAATCAATCCCACGCCGGGAGTTGACAGACGGACTTTGGCGATCCAAGGATAAACTTTCGCACCCGGAAGCTGACCGCCTTCACCGGGCTTTGCGCCTTGCGCCATTTTAATTTGAAGTTCTTTTGCCATCACCAAATAATGGCTCGTAACGCCGAACCGGCCGGAAGCAACTTGTTTAATCGCGCTGTTCTTAGAATCTCCGTTCGCTTCCAATTGATAGCGCGCCGGGTCTTCCCCGCCCTCACCGGTATTGCTTTTTCCGCCGAGGCGGTTCATCGCAACCGCTAAACTTTCATGCGCTTCTTTGCTGATCGAACCGTATGACATTGCGCCGGTTTTGAACCGTTTGACAATGGCTTCCACAGATTCAACTTCTTCGATTGAAATGGGCTTCCGGTCAGGTTTAAATCCGAGCAGGCCCCGAAGCGTACAATAATTTTTGGATTGTTCATTCACTGCTTTCGAATAATCTTTGAAGGCTTTGTAATTGTTGTTCCGGACTGCCGTCTGAAGTTTGTGAACGGTATCCGGATTAAATAAATGGTATTCCCCGTCGCGGCGCCATTGGTATTGGCCGCCCGCATCGAGTGTCCGGCCATTCACCGAACGGTCCGGAAAAGCATGACGGTGGCGAACTTCAACTTCTTTGGCAACTTCCTCCAGGCCGGCGCCTTCGATTCGAGACGCGGTCCAAGTAAAATATTTGTCGATTAATTTTTTGTTCAGGCCGATCGCTTCAAAAATTTGAGCGCCGCGGTAGCTTTGAATGGTTGAAATTCCCATTTTCGACATGGTTTTCACAACGCCCTTCGCCACAGCTTTCGCATAATTTTTGACCGCTGTTTTATGATCTATGCCTTTTAAAATTCCCTGGCGGATCATGTCGTCGAGCGTTTCAAATGCCAGATACGGATTAATCGCACCGGCGCCGTAGCCGATTAAAAGCGCGTAATGATGAATTTCGCGCGGCTCGCCGGATTCAAGAACCAGACCGACTTTAGTGCGCGTACCTTCGCGGATTAAATGATGGTGAAGGCCGGAAACCGCCAAAAGCGCAGGAATCGCGGCTTGTTCCTTATTAATTCCGCGGTCTGAGAGCACAATTAAATTGCAGCCGCTTGCAATGGCTTTCGTGGCGGCCTGATACGTTTTCTCAAGCGCTTGTTCTAAACCTTTCCCGCCGCCCGAAACGGAATACAGAATCGGAATTGTCACAGATTTAAAATCAGGATGATCGATATGCCTGAGTTTTTCAAATTCTTCATTCGATAAAATCGGGCTTTTGAGTTTAATTTGGCGGCAGCTTTTCGGTTCAGGCTTGAGCAGATTCCGTTCCGGACCGATGGTTGTTTCCGTGGACGTCACAATTTCTTCCCGGATACAGTCAATCGGCGGATTGGTCACTTGCGCAAAAAGCTGTTTGAAATAATTATAAAGAAGC
>OBEQ010458196.1_pt1 | contig 44903 bp, 40 predicted proteins | sample 1670901 | NCBI WGS metagenome assembly OBEQ01 (sample SAMEA104232315, study PRJEB22302) | groundwater metagenome | biome: forest; feature: aquifer; material: groundwater | place: USA | collected 2011-08-07 | depth 5.4 m
GGCGGGGAGCTTGTCCTTGCACGCGTCGTGCGCGGCGCGGAGCTTGTCGCGGTCGACACCCGGCGGCAGACCCCTACGGAGTCCCGGCCCACCCGGCGCGCCCGGACCTCCCGGACCGGCCGGACCGGCCGGACCGGCCGCGGGCGGCGCCGGGAGGTCGACGCCGTGGTCCTTCATGCACGCACGGAACGCCTCGAGTTGCTGACGCAGCTTCGCCTGGTCCTCGGCGGACGGTAGCTTCGGCGTCGGGCCGTTCGGTGCCGGGCCGTTCGGTGCCGGGCCGCCGGGCGAGTCCGCCGCGCCCGCGCCGCCGAGGGGGGCGCCCCCGACCCCGACGCCCACCGCGAGCGCGCCGACGAGCGCGAGCCCCACGCCCACGTCCTTGATGCGGGTTCCGATCCAGCGCATCGCCGATCCCTCCGACCTCGTGCGACCTCGTGATGAAGACCGAGTGTGCCCCATCGTGCCTGAAGCACGCCTGAGAAGGCGCGCGACCAGCTGAGGGCTCTCTCAGGGAGCGCCCGGGGGCGGCCACGCCCGGAGCACAATGCAGGGATGCGCGTGCTCGTCGTCGAGGACGAGAAGCCGCTGGCCGACTCCGTGGCCCGTGGCCTCGAGGCGGAGGGCTTCGACGTCGACGTGTCCCACGACGGCCTCGACGGGCTCTGGCGCGCACGCGAGCACGCCTATGCCGCCATCGTCCTCGACATCCTCCTCCCCGGGATGAACGGCTACAAGATCTGCAGCACGCTACGCGAGGAGGGCGTGCTGACGCCCATCCTCATGCTCACCGCCAAGGACGGTGAGTACGACGAGGCCGAGGCGCTCGACACCGGCGCCGACGACTTCCTGTCGAAGCCCTTCTCGTTCGTGGTGCTCGTCGCACGGCTGCGCGCCCTGCTCCGCCGCGGCGGCCAGACCCGCGCGTCGGTGCTCCGGGTCGGGCGCCTCGTCCTCGATCCCGCGACACGCTTGTGCACGCGCAACGGCGCGGAGGTCGCCCTCACCCGGCGCGAGTTCGCGCTGCTCGAGGCGCTCATGCGCCGCTCCGACGCAGTCGTGGGGAAGCAGGAGCTGCTCGACGAGGTCTGGGGCCGGGACTTCACCGGCGACCCGAACATCGTCGAGGTATACGTCGGCTATCTCCGGCGCAAGATCGACGAGCCGTTCGGCCTGAGGACGCTCCAGACTGTGCGCGGCGCGGGCTACCGCATCGTGATCGAGGGAGAGTGATGCACGCGCCGACAAGAGTCGAGCGGCGGTTGCTCGGCTCGGTGCGCGTGCGAATCACGCTCGCGGCCACGCTCGTGTTCGCCCTGGCACTCGTCCTCGCGTCGGTGCTGCTCGTCCGCAGCGTGCGAAACACGATCGAGGACCGCATCCGCGATGACGGCGACGCGGCCCTCACCGACCTGAGGACAAGCCTCGCGCGCGGTCAACGCCCCGAGGACCTGCGCCTGCCGCCGGTCGGACGCGTGCCATGGGTCCAGGTTGTCGACGTGGAGGGTCACGTCCTCGTGCGCAGCCCCTCGCTGGAGGGCCGCCCTCCGTTCGTGCGCACGCGCGACGGGCGGGTGGTGCCGGTGCCGCCCGAGGCCGGCGAGCCCGACCGGCTCGTCGTCTACAAGCAGGTGACGAGTCGGGTCGGCCCGGTCACCGTCGTGGCCGCGAGCCCGCTCGACGGCGTGAGCCGCAGCGTCGATGCGATCGTCGAGGTGCTCCTGTTCGGCATCCCCGCGCTCGTCGTCCTGGTGGGCATGGTGGCCTGGGTGCTCGTGGGACGCGCGCTGCGACCGGTCGACGCGATCCGGGCCGAGGTCGCCGCCATCTCGGCGAGCACCATGCACCGGCGCGTGCCGGAGCCGGCCACGCATGACGAGGTCGCACGCCTCGCCCGCACCATGAACGACATGCTCGACCGGCTCGAGTCCGCGTCGAGCCGGCAGCGGCGATTCGTGTCGGACGCGTCGCACGAGCTCCGCAGCCCGGTCGCGTCGATCCGCGCCGCGCTGGAGGTCGCCCTCCGGCATCACGACGGTGCCGACTGGCCGACCGTGGCCGAGCGCGTCCTGGTCGAGGACGAGCGGATGGAGCAGATCATCGCCGAGCTGCTCGATGTGGCCCGCTTCGAGGAGGGAGGCGAGCCGCTCCCCGACACGGCCGTCGACCTCGACGAGCTCGTGATGGAGGAGGTGGCTCGCCTGCGCGGCGTCACCGTCCGGACCGAGCATGTCTCGGCCGGCCGGGTGCGCGGCAGCCGCGCTCAGCTCGGCCGCGTCGTGCGCAACCTGCTCGACAACGCCGCCCGGCACGCGACGCACGCCGTCGCCGTCTCGCTCCAGCCGACAGGTGCGACGGTCGAGCTGACGGTCGAGGACGACGGCCCCGGCGTGCCGCCCGACGACCGGTCCCGCATCTTCGAGCGCTTCACGCGGCTCGACGAGGCCCGCACGCGCGACGACGGCGGTATGGGCCTCGGCCTGGCCATGGTGCGCGCCATCGTGACGCGCCATGGCGGCACGGTCACGGTCGATGACGCCGAGCTGGGTGGTGCGCGGTTCGTGGTGACGCTTCCCGCGTCCGACGCCCCACCCGCTACCGAGGACTCCGAGCGCGCGGCCCCCGCCTGACTCGCGGCCGGCTCACCAGGGCATGGAGACGCCGCCGTTGGGGCGGAGGATCTGCCCGGTCACGAACGACGCGGCGTCGGAGACCAGGTAGAGGATGGCGTAGGCGATGTCCTCGGCCTCGCCGACACGGCCGAGCGGAGCCATGCCGCCGAAGCGCTTCTTGTACTCCGCGAGCCGCTGCTCGTCGACCTCGCCGTCGGCACCCACGAAGTTGTGTCGGGAGAAGTTGGTGAGGATCACGCCGGGCGCGAGCGAGTTGACCCGGATGCCGTGCGGCCCGGCCTCGACCGCGAGCGTCTTGGTGAGCATGGCTACCGCGGCCTTCGTCATGCCGTAGCACGCGAGCGTCGGCGCGGGATGGTCGATCGCGCCCGACGAGATGTTGACGATGTTGCCCGATCCCCGCGGCACCATCACCCGCATCGCGGCCTGGCATCCGTAGAACACGCTCTTGAGGTTGACGGCGAGGATCCGCTCGAACTCCTCGTCGGTCGTCTCCACGACCAGCTTGTTGTGGGGGACGCCGGCGATGTTGCCCATGATGTCGACCCGGCCGTGGTCGGCCGCGGCCCGGTCGACCAGCGCGTCGACGTCGGCCCGCCGGGTGACGTCGGTGCGGCGCGCGGAGGCCGTCCCGCCCGCGTCGACGACGGCGTCGGCGGTGGCCTGCGCGCCCTTCTCGTCGATGTCACCAACGACGACCGTCGCACCGGCACCGGCGAGCGTCCGAGCCGTGGCCCGCCCGATGCCGCTCGCCCCGCCCGTGATCACCGCGACCCGGCCCGAGAGGTCGAAGGCCTCCATCACGTCGCTCATGCCGTCGCCTGCACCCCCGTCTCGGGCGGGTCGCCGAATCTGACACCTCGTCAGACGAGAGACTACGCAGACCCCCGGGTAGCGTGCACCCGCCCGTGACCGAGCTCACCGTCGCCACGTTCAACGCCCACTGGGGGCTGGACCGCCGCGGTCGCCCCTTCGACGTGGTCGCCGCGGGCCGGCGCATTGACGCCGACGTGCTCGTGCTCCAGGAGGCGTGGCGACGGCCGGGCGTCCCCGCGTTCGCCGACGCGCTCGCGGCCGCGCTCGGCGCCGAGCTGCACGAGGTCGTCCTCGCGCCCGACACCGTGAAGGCCCGGCCGCGCTCGGTCCTCTCCGACCCCGACCGTCCGGGGAGCTGGGGCCTCGCGATGCTGAGCAGGCTCCCGGTACGGCGACGGTTCGAGATCGACCTGGGCCACGCGCTCGGTGACGCGGTGGCGCGACGCATCGCGCTGTGCATCGAGGTCGATGCCGGGGCCACGCCGCTCGTGATCGCCGGAGTGCACGCGTCGCACAAGGTGTGGGGCGCGCTCCCGCAGCTGCGCCGGCTGCACGCTCGGCTCGCCGGCCTCCACTCGCCCAGCGTCATCGCCGGCGATCTCAACATGTGGGGCCCGCCGGTGGCCGCGGTGCTACGGGGTAGGCGGCGCGCCGTGCGGGGCCGCACGTGGCCGGCGCACCTCCCGCACAGCCAGATCGACCACGTGTTCGTGAGCGACGGCATCGAGGTCGTGACGGGCGAGGTGCTCGGGCCGCAGGGCTCCGACCACCGCGCGGCGCGAGCCCGGCTCCGTCTCCCCTGAGCTGCAACCGGCCACGTTGGTGCGCTATCCGCATCACGTACGGCTTTCCGCACCAACGCGGGAGGCAAGGAGACCAGCGGGGCGGAGCGGGCTACGCGGGCGTGGACGTGCCGCCGTTTCGCAGCACGAGGTAGCCGATCGCGTCAAGGGCGGCTGGGGCGGGGGCTGGCGCGGCTATGCGCGCGCTACGTGACCAGCGTCGGCGACCACCAGGTAGGCGCCGGAGTCGAACGCCAGCCCGCGCCAGCGGTCGACCTTCTCCCAGCCGACGTTGCCGGGCAAGCGCAGATTGCCGAAGGCGTGGATGCCGCCGTAGCCGTCGAGCACCGCGTAGCCGCGGCCGTCGCCGGTCACGACCACTGTGCGCGCGATGTCGAGGTCGAAGATCGGCGAGCCCAGGTAGCGAGCCGTGCCCGCGGTCCACACGTTGCCGAACCCGTCGAGCACGTAGGTGCCGGCGTTGTCCGCCGTGAGCACGAGCGACTTCGCGACGTCCCGGCCGGGGAAGGTGATCCGGGTCACGTCGGGGGCGTCGCCGAAGGCGTGGATCCCGCCGTAGCCGTCGAGCACGGCGAAGCCGCGGCCGTCGGACGTGACGGCGATGCTGCGCGCGATGTCGAACGTGAAGCTCGGGCTGCCAAGCGCGCCGAGCAGCTTCGCGGAGCCGAAGAAGTACACGGAGCCGTTGCCGTCGAGCACCAAGTAGCCGTTGCCGTCGGGCATCGCGGCGATGGAGCGGGCGAGGTCACCACCGAGCGCCGGCGCACCGAAGTAGGGCGCGTCGACGGCCTTGACCGTGCCGTCGGTGCCGAGCACGTAGTACCCGCCGCCCGGATGCGCCGCGACGGCCCGGGCCGCGGCGGCGGCGCTCGCCGGGCGGGGCGTCGAAGCGCAGCCGTTCCCGCACACCGAGGGATAGCCCACGGAGGCGAGCATGCCGTCGTAGAGGCCCAGCACGCTGGACGCGTAGGTGGTCGACGTGGCCCAGTTTCCGTTGCCCATCTCGGTCCACGACGGCGCGACCCCGCGCATGAACGAGCTGTCGTAGCCCGACCACTTCGACGGGTGATGGAGCGTGGCGATGCGCGCCGTCGGGTCGGCGTACTTGCGGAGGAGCTGGATCTGCGCCCGCACGCCGTCGCGCGGCGTGTCGTAGGTGAGGCCGCCGTTGCAGCTGTCGCAGGCGCCGATCCCCGCGTAGTTGTTGTCGGAGGGCTTCACCTGGCCGGGCGGGAACTCGAAGTAGCCGGTCTCGACGATCGACTGGGCGAACGCGATGTCGCCACGCACGCCTTCGTCGGTCCCTTCCTCGACAAAGATTTGGGCCAGCTCCTCAATGCCGATCGGCAGGCGTGGGTGCTTGTCCAGCGACGAGTACCACCGCGCGATCTGGGGGGGGGGGAGGGTCGAGGGGCCCATCACCGACGCGCCCGGCGATGCGACCGCCGCACTCGACGACACCAGGGCGGAGCCGGCGAAGAGGACCACCGTGGCGATGCTCAGCGCGAGGCGACAGCGTCGAGCGAGACGAGCAGGGCGATCGAGACGAGCAGGGCGATCAGGGCGATTCATCCGGATTCTCATCGGTCGCGAGGCGGGGAAAGTTGAGCCGCCGGCCCGCCGGCGGCGCCGACCCTAGGCGCTGGGCCCCGTTCTTCCGCGCATGAGGGCGGAGGGTCCATCGCGATCTCCTCGCAGCGAGCTCACCGTTCCCTCACTCGAGGCGTCCACCATCGGGACGTCCGCCGGAGAGAGGAGTCCGATGAAGAAGCTCGTGATCGCCCTCGCCGCCGCCGGCGCCCTCGCCGCGGGTGGGGTGGCCGTGGCCGCGACCGGCTCGAGCGGGTCGGGCACCGGCATGCCCCCCACCACGACGACGGCACCGGCCCCGTCGAAGCACGACCCGGCCGAGCGCAAGGGCGCGCGCCGCCAGCTGATGAAGGCAGCCGGCGTCGCCGCCGCGACGGTGATCGGGATCAGCCCGCAGGAGCTACGCGCCGACGTGCAGGGCGGCCAGACCGTCGCGCAGGTAGCCGAGGCCAAGGGCGTCGACCCGGCCAAGGTGGTCGAGGCGGTCGTGAGCGCGGCCGGCCGACAGGTCGACCAGGCCGTGAGCGCGGGCCAGCTCGACGCCGCCCAGGCGACCCGGATCAAGGCCCGGTTGCCCCAGCTCGCGGACCGGTTCGTCAACCAGACGGGCGAGCTCGGCCGGGGCCGCGGCACGGGCCCGACACCGGGCACACCCGCATCGGGTGCGCCTGGATCGGGTGCGCCTGGATCGGGTGCGCCTGGATCGGGTGCGCCTGGGGCCGGCGCGGGCCCGGCCGACACGGCGACGGCGCAGTAGCTCGGCACCGGCCGGCTCGGACCGCGCCGCGACTGCGCCACGCCTGCTCCCGCTCCGCTCAGCCGCTCCCGCGGGCCTTGGTCACCGCGCCTGGCGGCGGGATCGCGCCGGCATCACCGGGCTTGCAGCGAACCGGGTTGGTCACGAGGCCGGGCTTCGGCAGCGTCGGCGGCTCGAGGAACGCGGGCCGGTGCTTGAGGTCGACGAAGTCGAGCAGGTTGTCAGCGTTGGCGTCGCGAGAGGTCAGTGCAGGCAGGTTCCACTTCGTCTCCACCAGCTTGAGCACCGACGTGTGGTCGTGCACGACGTGCGACACGTAGCGCTTCTTCGCATACGGCGACACCACTACCGCGGGAACCCGGAACCCGTAGCGGTCGTAGCCGCCCGGCTGCTGGGGCGGCACGTGGATGTCGGGCGAGATGTCGTCGGGCTTGATCGCACGCGGCGGTGGGACGTGGTCGTAGTAGCCACCGTGCTCGTCGTAGCACCAGATCAGCAGCGTCTTCGACCAGCCCTTGCCCGCCATCGCCGCGTTCACCACGCGTGACACGAACTCCTCGCCCACGCCGATGTCCTGCGGGTTCTCCTCCGATCCCTCGGTGGTGAAGTTCGCGTCGACGATGGAGAAGCCCGGCAACGTGCCCGCGGCGGCGTCGGTGAAGTACGCGCCGATCGGGGCGATGTGGCTCTGGTTCTTGGGGAGGTCCTTCGGGAACAGCGCCACTTGGGGAAGGTCTGTCGCGTAGTCCCTCCAGCTGATGCCGTGCGCGTTCAGCCGGTCGAAGATCGTGCCGTTTGGCGGGGGCGCCGCGAGCACGGCCGCAGCGTCGGTGCGGGTGATGCCGGCCGCGGTTCCCGCCATGAGGAACCGGCGGTTCGGGTAGGTCTGGGCCATGCACGACGCGAACCAGCGGTCGGCGAGCGGGAACGTGCGTGCGAGGCCGTAGTAGAAGGGGATGTCGTCGGCGGTCCAGTAGCCCATCGCCACCGGGCCGCTCGCGCGCACGAAGCCGTCGTTCCTCCCGCCGTCGAAGGAGATGTGGCTCGCGTCCCACGCCTGGCTGGGGCGCCCGTGCAGCTGGCACGTGGTGGGCATGTGGAACGCGTGCACCACGTTGCCGTTGCCGTCGGGGTTCGATGCTGCGGGCTTGCCCTTACGGTCGAGCTCGAACCCGTTGGCCCGGCCGAGCATCCCGAGGTAGTTGTCGAACGAGTGGTTCTCCTGCATCACCACGACGATGTGCTCGATCTTCGGAAGCGTGTCGGTGCCCTCGGGAAGGCGCGGGTTCGGCCGCGAGCCGGGCTGCCGGACGTGCTCGCGCGGCACGCTCGCTGCCGCGCCGGCCGCGAGGTCGAGCCGCGCGAGCGACGCGCCCGCTCCTATCGCGGCCGCGCCACGGAGCAGTGCCCGTCGGGAGATGGGTCGGTCTGGCACATGACCTCCCGGCACATGACCTCTTGGGCCGGCGTCGTTTCGCAGGCTATGCCCCGGCGTGAGGTCTCGTCGCTAGGGCTGTCCCATGGTCGGGCCGTGACGGACGAGGAGCGAGTGCGGTGGTGCCAGGTCGACGCCGTCGGGGATGCGCAGCAGGCCCGGGGTGCGGCCAGGCATTCCGGTCACGCCGTACTGCCACACGACCCGGTTCGTGCGCGGATCGATCACGATCACGCGGTGGTTGAAATCGTCGTTGCAGAGGACGTCGCCGTTCTCGAGGGGCACGGCCAGGGACGGCTTGCGCAGCGCGGCCGCGCCCGTCGGCCGGTACCGCCACAGCACCCGCCCGGCCCGGTCGAAGGTCACGATCTGACCCGGGCTCGAGTAGTCGACGGTGAGGTACTCGCCGGGCCGCACCTCGTTGCTGTCCGACGGGTAGAGCACGCCCGGCGGGTGGGTCGAGAAGTAGATCCGGCCCTCGAGGTCCAGCTCATCGACCCAGTCGCCGTTGATCTCGGTCACGAGGTAGTGCCCGTTCGTCATCGGGAACGCGCCGTTGGGGCTGCCCCAGTGCTCGGGCGGCGCGTGCCGGCACGCGTTGGTCGTGTGGCCGTAGACGCGGAGGGGTTGGTGCTCGCCGCGCGCGATGAGCAGGAGGCGACAGTTCTTGATGTCGGCCGTCAGCACGTGGCCGCTCGGGAGCACGAGCGCGTCGTCGGGATTCCACAGCTGGTTCGGGCCGGAGCCGTGCACGCCGGGCGTGCCGTAGCGCCACACGATGCGATGGGTGGCAACGTCGATCACGGTGATGACGAAGTCGTCCTCCTGGGTGGCGATGATCTCGCTGGCGTCGGGCGTGAAGAACGCGTCGTCGGGGACCCGGAACGTCTCGCCCGGCGCGAGATCGCCCGGCCGCGGGAACTCCCACGTGATCCGCCCCTGGGGGTCGACGACGATCAGGCGATCGTTGCCGCGGTCCGCGATGAGCAGCGGCCCAGGGAGCGCGGTGGGGTCGGAGCCGGGGGCGAGCAGGGCCGGGTTGGCCACCGTGTTCGAGGTGGTGGAGCGCGTGCTCGACGCTGTCGGGCTCGACGACGTCGGCTTCTTGCTCGCGCTGTGGCCACGGACCGACCAGGCGACGAGCTGGACGGCGGCGAGGATCGCCAGGATCGCGAAGGTGACGATGATGAGGCGGCGCACGGCCCGAGGCTAGGCAGCCGGGCGCCGCGACGGGTGACGCCGGGTGCCGCCACGCCGGGTGCCGCCACGCCGGGTGCCGCCACGCCGGGTGTCATCGGCCTCCTCACTGGGCGGGCCTCACTGGACGGGCCAGCCGTCAGGCAGCCAGCACCACCTCGAGCCACCACTCGGCGAAGTCCTCGGCGTCGACCCCGGTGACCACCTCTACCTCCCGGCCCGCGACCGGGTCGACGAAGGTGCGCACCGCGCCGTCGTGGAGCGCGACCGTCACCGGGAGCGTGGTGAGCCTCACGAACCGCCGCTCGACGAGGCAAGCCACCGTGAGCGGGTCGTGGAGCACCGCGACCTTCCCGGGAGCGAGGACACCACCCGCGCGTTCCCGCAGCACCGGCGTCCACACGTCGACCAGCGTGGCCAGCGCCCGGCACAGCTCGTCGCCGGCCCGCAGCCGGTCGAGCGCTCCCTGCGTGAGCGCGGTCCCGAAGGTGACGTCACAGGGCACGTAGAGCGTGGGGAGCCCGGCGTTGAGCGCGAGGAGCGACGCGGGGGGGTCCACGTTGAGGTTGTGGTCGCGCGAGGGAGACACGGCGTGGCCCTCCCAGCGGAGCGGCGCGAACACCCCGCCCATGACCGCGACCCGCTCGACCCGCCGCGCGAAGCCCGCGTCGCGCCCGAGCGCGGCGGCGAGGTTGGACTGCATCCCGATGGTGGCGACGGTGAGCGGGGCCGCTGCGGACAGCTCGAGGAGCAGGGTTACCGCGTCACGCTCCGAGGGCGGCGGGGCGCGGTCGAGACCGGCGAGGCCGTCGCCCTCGTGACCCATCCACGCCTGCTCGTCGTGCCCGCCGACGCCGGCCGCCACCTCGACGTCGGGCCGGCCGGCCAGTTCGAGCAGGCGCGACGCGATGGCGGCCCGCCGCACGGTGTCGCCCGACACGGTCGTCACCGCGCGCAGGTCGAGGTCGGGATGGCGGAGCGCGAGCGCCAGTGCGAGCGCGTCGTCGACGTCGGTCCCGATGTCGGTGTCGAGGACGACGGGCAGGGCCACGGCGATCGGAGGCGGAGCTACCGGAAGCGCGGCAGCACGTGGCGGCCGAGGTTGGTGATCGACTCGAGGATCGCGGCCTGCGGCACGGTGCCCATCTGCATGATGAACATCACCTCGTCGGCCCCGGCGTCCACGAGCCGGCCGACGTAATCGACGGCGTCGTCCACGTTCCCGTACGCGTGATTCGGGTTGAAGAGGCCGGTCAGCTCGGTGCCGGCCTCGATCCTCTCCTCGTGCAGGTAGGCGACGAGCTTCTCCCCCCGGCGCCGCAGCACCTCGTCGTTGGTGTCTTCGTCGGTGTCGACCCGTGGGGGCGGGCCGGCACCGTAGAAGTGGCTGATGGCCTCAGTGAAGAAGCGCTGCCCCTTGAACCCGATACGTCGCGCCTCGTCCCGGTCGTCGAGCACCATCGCCGGGCAGAGCGAGGAGATGTGGTCGACGGGGAACTCACCCACCACGTCGGAGGGGCTGCGGACGGCGACGGCGGCGTCGTAGACCTTGCGCTTCGTCGCCATGTCGTCGGGTCCGCCGAAACCGAGGCAGAGCGCGCCGATGCCGAGGCGGCCGGCGAGGTTGAGCGTGTCCTCGCGGGTGCAGGCGAGGAACATCGGCGGGTGCGGCTGCTGCACCGGCTTCGGGATGATCCGCCGGGGCGGCACCTCGAGCAGCGCCCCGCTCCAGGAGAACTCGTCGTCGACCCACATCCTCGGGATCATGTGGAGCGCCTCCTCGAGCTGGACCTGGGTCTCGTCTTGTCCGATGCCGAACGCGTCGAGCTCCTGCGGCGTCGCGCCGCGGCCGGCGCCGAAGTCGACCCGCCCACCGGAGAGGATGTCGAGCATGGCCAGCCGCTCGGCCACTCGGATCGGGTGGTTGTAATGGAACGGCAGGCAGACCACGCCGTGACCGATCCGGATGCGCGAGGTCTTGGCCGCGACGTAGGGAAGAAAGACCTCCGGCGCGCTCATGTGCGCGTACTGCGAGAGACAGTGGTGCTCGACGGCCCAGACCCGGTCGAAGCTCATCTCCTCGGCCAGCACGGCCTGCTCCACGCACTCGTGCACGACCCGCCGCTCGTGCTCGGGGCTCGGCACCGCGAGTTGGGCTTCGAAGATCATCGAGAACTGCACCAGCGCTCCTGGGTCCGGGTCAGTGGGAAACGTCTCAGTCGGGCGGGAAGCAACCCACGCTACGCGTCGGCGCGCTCCAGGCGCTCGGTCGCGAGCTTGCGCAGCTCGTCGGCGCGGATCTTCGCGTTGCCGGTCATGGACAGCTCCTCGTCGGAGAAGAAGAGCACGCGGCGCGGGATCTTGTAGGACGCGACCCGACCGCGCAGGAACGAGCGCACATCGGCCTCCCCGATCGGCCTCCCCTCGTGGGTCACCGCGCACACCACCACCATCTCCCCCAGCGTGTCGTGCGGAATGCCGACGGCGAGGGCCGTCTTCAGGCCCGGGTGGTGCAGGAGCGCGGTCTCGATCTCGACCGGCGACACGTTGGCGCCGCCGGTCTTGATCATGTCGGTCATCCGACCGGTCCAGTGGAGGAGGCCGGCCGCGTCGACGAAGCCGGCGTCGCCGGTGTGGAAGAAGCCGTCGACGTCGAAGCACTCCTCGGGCTCGACCTTGGCGTAGCCCTGCATGAGGGTGGGCCCCTTCACCACGATCTCGCCGATCTCGCCCACGCCGAGCGGTACTGCGGTGTCGCGGTCGAGGATGCGCAGCAGGTTGCCGGGGAGGATCGCGCCCGCGGTGCCCTCGCGGATCTCGGGCGGCGTGTCGGCGGGGAGCGAGCTGATGATGGTGCACGTTTCGCTCAGCCCGAAGGCGGCGCGCGGGCTCCAGCCGTCGCCGACGTGCACGCTCGGGTGCCGCCCGAAGCTGGTGAAGGCCTCGCACTGGCGGATGGCCGAGAGGTCGGCGTCGGGCCAGCCCGGGTGGTCCTCGAGCTCGGCCAGCTGGTGCGGCCACGCGTGGGGCGACGTGACGCGCTCGGTCTCGAGGATCCGGAGCGCCTCGCCGGGCTCGAAGTGCTCCTCGAGCACGAGGCAGCCGCCCCCTGCGAGCGTGGCGCCCATGATCATCACGAACCCGGCCGACCAGAAGAACGGGAACGCGCTCCACACCCGCACGGTCGGGTCCAGGCGGAGCTGCTGGGCGAAGCGCCAGCTCTGGAGCGCGGGGCCCCGGTGCGGATGGAGGATGCCCTTGGGCATCGCGGTGGTGCCCGACGTGTAGATCGAGAGCGCGGTGTCGGCCGGCGAGATCTCCTCCGCGCAGGCGTCGAGCAGCTCGTCGTCGATCGTCGCGCCCCGGGCGACGAACGCCGGCCACGGCTCGGCCGCGCCGGCCGGCTCGTCGAGCCCGAGGCACACGACCCGGCGCAGGTACGGGAACCGCGGCGAGTGCAGCTCACCCGGCCGCGCGCTCGCGAGCTCGGGGCAGAGCCGGCCGAGATCGTCGAGGTAGGCGTGGCGAAGGAGGCGGCGCTGGGTCAGCAGGATCTCGGCGTCGGAGTGGCGGAGCACGTAGTCGAGCTCGCCCGCCTCGAAGTAGGTGTTGACCGGCACGATCACACCCCCGGCGAGCGCGATCCCGTACGCCGCCGCGACCCACTCGGGGCGGTTCCCGAGGAGGATCGCGACGCGAGTGCCCTTCCCCGCGCCCGCGGCCAGCAGCGCCCGTGCCACGGCACGCGCCTCGGCGAGCAGGTCCGCGTAGGTCCAGCGCACGACCTCGCCCGAGCGCGTGGGGCCAAACTCGTGGCCCGACCCCGTGGCGTGGGATCTCCAGGTACCAGGCCGCGTGGGAAACGCGATCGCCTCCCGCGACGCGTGCCGCCTCGTGACCTCGAGGAGGAAGCCGCCCAGCGTGAGCGCCCCGATCCCCTCCTCGGCTTCCGGCGGCGGGCCCGCGAAGGTCGTCACCCGGGCAGCTGCACCTCGACCGGGCCCTTCGCCATCACCGCGCCATCCTGGGTCGACATGACGACGTCGAGGGTGACCAGACCGGTGCCGAGCGTGTCGTCGACCCGCTTGCCCATCACCTCGCCGTCGAGGTAGGTCACGTCGCCCTCGAACGCGGGGAAGCGATACTGCACGTTGGAGTGGCGGACGAAGCCGAGATGCCCGGCCCAGTACCCCACGTAGTCGAACACCCATGCCCCCATCGACGCGCCGTACCCGTAGCCGCGCGGCATCCCGATCAGCTGCGCGTGCTCCGCGTCGGCGTGACCGCGCGACGGGCCCTTGTACAGGCCGTCAGCGAGCGCCGGGTCTTCCTCGGCCGCGTCGAGGTTGCGCTCCATCTCGGGGAGCCAGCCCGCCTCCTGGAGGTGCTCGGGTCCCTCGTGGTAGCTCGTGCCCCAGGCAGTGAAGATGTAGGCCCGCCACTCGGTGGCGAACGTCGCGATCGTGTGCGGGCCCATGGCGCGCCTCGGGAGCCGATCACCCACGCTCACGTCGTCGAAGCCGGGCGTGGCGCCCTCGCGGTTGCTGCGGATCCACGCCATCCGCGTCGCCTCGACGTCGGCGAGCCGCTCGTGGGTCCAGGTGGGGCGGGGCGCGGCCTGCTCGAAGAACCCGAGCCGCCGGGCCTCCTCGGCGAGGTAGCGCACCGCGGTCGACCGCTGCTTGGCGACCACCTCGCCGCGCTCGTTGCGATACAGGGTGTCGCCCCGGGAGAACATCGTGGGCCCGGCAAACTTCGTGTTGGACACCTTGTAGTCGTGGAAGCGGCGCTCCATCCGCAGCCGGTCGCCCGGGTACACGCGGATCCCCGAGCACCACCACTCGTCGCCCCCGAAGATCATGTGCGTGCCGGGGATGCTGCCCACGATGGCGGGGCCGGCACCGTGGCCGACATCACAACACACGGTGAACGACTGGGGCGCCACGAGCTGGCCGAACGCCGTCTTCGCGGCGAACACCTCGTCGTAATGGAGCGGGTTCGGGTACTGCATGCCCTGCACCCACCGGCGGATGTCGGTGGCGGTGACCGGCTCCTTGAGCTGCCCGCCCCCCACCGGCTTCCCCACGTGGCGGTCGACGTCGCTGGTGTCGAGCGTCACCGCGTGCTCCTCGACCTTCGCCATGGTCCCCCCCGGTCGTCGGTGAGCGATCGTTCCCGGCCGCACTGTATGACGCCGGCGTCATGCTCACCACCCGACGCCCGCGCGCTCGGGGCGCGCGGTCAAGGCGACAGGTCGAGCGCCTCGCGTAGCGCCTCCGGGATTCGGTGGTCGGCAGGGAGTCGGCCCATCGCCGCCTCGACCAGCTCCTCGTCGGTGAGCAGCGCCTCCTGGCCCGCCGCCCGCACGCGGTTCCGGCCGTCCTCCACCTCGATCTCCACCGGGCGCTCGGCCTCCACGATCGCGAAGCGGCTGAAGCGCGCCCGCCAGTTCGTGCGGAAGCCCCGCTCGTCGCGCGCGACCCACGCGCCGATGTCGTCGGCGTGGGTGGCCAGCTCCGACGCGAGGTGGAAGGCCTGCCAGCCCACCGGGTAGGTCCCGATCGACGTCGACATGGTGCCGTCGCGGCCGCGCTCGTGCATGCGCCGCCGGAAGTCGGCGTTGGCCTCCCGCCACTCGGTGAGCAGGTCGGCGGTGGTCCGATCGGCGCACGCCCCGATGAACCATTCGTTGAAGCCGTCGACGTCGGTGGCCCCCGCCTCGGCTCCCTTCGCCATCGCCTCCGGGAGGTCGTCGTCGAGACAGGCCCGGTTGTACTCCTCGACGCCTACGAGGTGCGCCAGCACGTCGCGGGTCGACCAGCCGGCGCAGCGCGACCGGCGCGTCCAGTCGCCGGCGTGCAACCGAGCCAGGTGGTTGTCGATGCGGGCGCTCTCGACGTCGAGCAGCCCGAAGGGGTCGATCGGGCGCAGCTCGGAATCGTCCATCACCAGGTGTCCGGCGCGAAGACATCCATTATGGGAGTACCGTGCCAGCCGACGCGACGACCTGCAACCCGTCGCGAGGGCCGCAAACGCCGGGAGGACCGCAAGCGCCGGGAGGAACCGTGACTGAGCTCCCGCACCGTGAATGCGCGACCACGCTCACCCGACGCGAACTGCTGGCGTCGGGCCTCGCCCTCGGCGCCGGCGTCGCTGCCGGGCCGCTCGGCGCCGTGCGCGCGCCGGTGCGGCGAGGCCGCCTCTCCGACATCGACCACGTCGTGATCATGATCCAGGAGAACCGCTCGTTCGATCACTACTTCGGCAGGCTGCGCGGCGTGCGGGGGTTCGGCGACCGGCGCGGCAGCCGCGACGTGTTCCGCCAGTCCGACGGCTCGGGCGGGCACGTGCTCCCGTTCCACCTCGACACCCAGCACGCCAACGCGGCATGCACCCATGACGTCAACCACGACTGGGGGATCCAGCACGAGAGCTGGGCGCACGGCGCGATGGACGGGTTCGTCACGTCGCGGCTCGGCGCGAACGGGCCCGACGCGCCGCTGACCATGGGCTATTACGACCGCGGCGACCTCGCGTTCTACTACGCGCTCGCGGAGGCGTTCACGATCTGCGACATGTACTTCTGCTCCGCAATGGGCCCCACCGACCCGAACCGGCTCCACGCGATGTCGGCCACGATCGACCCCGCCGGCAAGGCAGGCGGCCCGATCGTGGGCTCGGCCGGCTCCCCCAACCAACCCCCCGCACTGAGCTGGACCACGATGCCCGAGCAGCTCGAGGCCCGGGGCGTGTCGTGGAAGGTGTACGCGAGCCCCGACGCCACCAACATCGACGGCGACAACACGCTCCTCTTCTTCCAGCAGTACCACCGGAACGCGGCGCTCGCCGCGAAGGCGCTGGCGCCGTCGTTCCCGGCCGACTTCGAGGCCGACGTCACCGCCGGCCGCCTCCCGGAGGTGTCGTGGCTGATCGCGCCGGTGCGCCAGCTCGAGCACCCGGCTCAGAGCCCGCCGCGCTACGGCGAGTACGCGGTGAGCCGCATGCTCGCCGCGCTGTGGGCCCGGCCCGAGCTGTGGGCCCGCACCGCGGTGTTCGTCACCTGGGACGAGAACGGCGGCTTCTTCGACCACGTGAAGCCACCCACCGCGCCGCGGGGAACCAAAGGCGAGTACCTCACCGCCGCGACCCTGCCGAACGCGGCCGGGCGCGTGCGCGGCCCGATCGGCCTCGGCGCGCGCGTGCCCACGCTCGTGCTCTCGCCGTTCAGCCGCGGCGGCTTCGTGTGCAGCGACGTGTTCGACCACACGTCGCTGCTGCGATTCCTCGAGGCCCGCTTCGGCGCCGAGGTTCCCAACCTGTCGGCCTGGCGGCGCAAGACCGTGGGAGACCTCACGACCACGTTCAACTTCATGCAGCCCGACCCGTCGATCCCGACACTTCCTTCCACCTCGCTCGACGACCCGCTGGTCACCCACGAGTGCGCGACGCCGATCACCTCGTACCCGAAGGCGAGGCGCGTGCCGGCGCAGGAGCACGGCCGGGCCCGGAAGCCGAGCGGGCCGGGCCGTGTCGCCGGACGTGGCCGGAGCGCGCGTGTCGGCGGTGTGAGCGCCTTGCTCGCGGCGGCCGGCCTGGTGGTCGCGGTCCGGAACCGCGACCATGGGGCCCCGACGCCGACCGAACCCGACCCGAAGGGCGGTCGAGATGGCTGACGATGCAGCAGCGGGAATGGGACTCGTCCTCGACTGTGCCGACCCGGATTCGCAGGCCGCGTTCTGGGCCGCCGCCCTGCGCTACGAACGCGTCGGCGGCGTGGGCAGCTACGTGCTGCTCGTCCCGCGTGACGGGCTCGGGCCCAACCTCCTCCTCCAGAAGGTGCCGGAGCCGAAGACGACGAAGAACCGCATGCACGTCGACATCGAGATCGCCGACATCGAGGCCGAGGCCCGCCGGCTCGAGCAGCTCGGCGCGCGACGGCTCGAGCCGCGAGCCCGGTCCGAGCACGGGAGTAACTGGTTCCTGATGACCGACCCCGAGGGCAACGAGTTCTGCGTGTGCGACGGCGGGGTACCGTAAGCCTTCGCCCGGCCCGCGAAGTGGAAGGAGCCAGGTGGAAGGGACCAGGTGGAGGGAACCAGCATGGACCCGATGAGCTCGTCCGAGACCGAACCGGCGGCGCCCGACGGCTTCACCATGAGCGACGAGATGGCGTCCAACCCGCAGCCGCTCTACAAGGTGCTGCGCGAGTCGACGCCCGTCATGCGCTCCGACATGGGCGTGATCATCTCCCGCCACGACGACGTGCAGTACGCGCTCCGGCACTCGGAGGTCTTCTCGTCCGACTTCGAGGCCATCCAGATCGGCAACGTGCGGCCGCTCATCCCGCTCCAGGTCGATCCACCGGACCACGTGAAGTACCGCCGACTCCTCGACCCGCTCTTCGCGCCCAAGCAGGTGGCCGAGCTCGAGGCCGACATCCGTGAGCTCACGAACCGGCTCATCGACGCGTTCGCCTCCCGCGGTGAGGTCGAGTTCAACTCGGCGTTCGCGATCCCGCTCCCCTGCACGATCTTCCTCGCGCTGCTCGGGCTGCCCCAGGAGGACCTCCAGCTCTTCCTCGAGTTCAAGGACAACATCATCCGACCGCGCGGCGCCGACGCCGACGAGAACAAGCGCATCCAGGACGAGACCGGCCAGCGGATCTACGCGTACTTCGACCAGGCGCTCGACCAGCGGGACGCGGCCCCCCGCGACGACCTCCTCAGCAGGTTCCTCGAGGCCGAGGTCGACGATCATCGCCTCACCCGCCATGACATCCTCGACATCTGCTACCTGTTCCTGCTCGCCGGGCTCGACACCGTCACCGCGTCGCTCGGGTGCAGCGTCGCGTACCTGGCCCGTCATCCCGATGAGCGCCGCCGCCTCGTCGACGACCCGTCGCTGGTACCCGGCGCGGTCGAGGAGCTGCTCCGGTGGGAGACGCCGGTACCGGGCGTGCCTCGGGTGCTGGCCTCCGAGATCGAGATCGACGGCGTGAAGCTTGAGGCAGGCGAGCACGTGATGATGCTGCTCGGCGCGGCCAATCTCGACGAGTCCGAGTTCCCGGACCCCGACACGATCGATTTCGAGCGGCCGGCCAACCGCCACCTCGCCTTCGGCGGCGGCGTGCACCGCTGCCTCGGCTCGCACCTGGCCCGGCTCGAGATGCGGGTCGCGCTCGAGGAGCTGCACCGCCGCATCCCCGACTACGCGATCAAGCCGGGGGAGGAGCCGCGCTACACGCCCGGGATCCGCGCGGTCGAGTACCTCCCCCTGGTGTTCGAGCCCAGCGGGCGATGACGGCCAAGGTCCGGGTGGACCCCGCGGTCTGCGTGGGCCACGGGCGCTGCTACGTGCTTGGCCCGGACGTGTTCGGCGCCGACGACCGCGGCCACTGCGTGATCCTCCTCGAGGAGGTCGACGGCGCACCCGAGAACCAGGCCCGGGTGGGCGAGGAGAACTGCCCGGAGCACGCAATCACCGTCGAGCGCGCCTGACCCCACCCTTCGCTCGCTTTGCTCAGTGGGAGGGGCGGCGGCGGGAGGAGGGCCGCAGGTCGGGGGTCTCGAAGCCGGCGTCGGCGTCGATGAGGTTGACGCCCGGCGGCACCAGCTCGTCGATCCGGTCGAGCGTGGCGGGATCCAGGATGAGGTCGGCCCCCGCGAGCAGGTCGTCGAGCTGGCCGGGCGTGCGCGGGCCGATGATGGCCGACGTGACCGCCGGGTGCTCGACCACCCAGGCCTGAGCGAGGTGGGTGAGCGAGCAACCGGCGTCGGCGGCGACCTTCTCGAGCTCCTCCACGAGCTCGAGCTTGCGCCGGTTGCCGGGATCCTCGAAGTCGTAGCGGCGGGGCACGCGACCCCGCGCCGCGCGTGAGTCGGCCGGCGGCTCCACGCCCCGGCGGTACTTCCCCGTGAGCCACCCGCCGTTGAGCGGGCCCCACACGATCACGCCCATGCCGTAGCGCTGGCACGTGGGAAGCACCGCCGTCTCCACTCCGCGGGCGAAGATCGAGTACGGCGGCTGCTCGCAGCGGAAGCGCTCACGGCCGCGCCGCTCGGCGACCCATTGCGCTTCCACGATCAGCTCGGCCGGGAACGTCGACGAGCCGATCGCGCGCACCTTCCCCTGGTGCACGAGGTCGGAGAGCGCGCCCAGGGTCTCGTCGATGTCGGTGGTGTGGTCGGGACGGTGGATCTGGTAGAGGTCGATCCAGTCGGTCTGGAGCCGGCGCAGGCTCGCTTCCACCTCGCTCACGATCCAGCGCCGCGAGTTGCCCCACTGGTTCGGGTCCTGGCCCATGGGCGCGTGCACCTTCGTGGCGAGCACGACGTCGTCGCGGCGGCCGACCAACGCCTTGCCGACGATCTCCTCCGACTCCCCCGCCGAGTACACGTCGGCGGTATCGATGAAGTTGACCCCGGCGTCGAGCGCGGTGTGGATCATGCGCCCGCACTCGTCGTGGTCGCGATTGCCCCACGCGCCGAACATCATGGCGCCGAGGCAGGTGGTGCTCACGGTGATGCCGGTCTTGCCGAGCGTGTGGTGACGCATCCGACGACCTCCCTCTCGACGCTCCGTGAGGCTAGGGCGTCAGCCCTGGGCCGTCAGATGCCCGGCAGTCAGATGCCGGGCAGTCAGAGGCCCGGGTTACTTCGCGATCGGGTGCGCGTCACCCGGATAGCGGCTTCGGAACAGCACCGTGATGCCGCCGGGGCTCACGTCGGTGCCCGGTGCCTCCCACACGGTGAGCTCGAAGTCGTAGCCGGGTGCCCAGGCGAAGGTCATCGCGAGCGGCGTCTCGCGCTCGAGGTTGTCGCGGACGAGCGCCCGCACGGCCTCCCGCATCCCGCGCGGCACCGCGGCGATGAACTCGAGCTCGCCTGGCTTGGTCGCGACCTCGTACTCCTTGGCCAGCTCGGCCATGGAGCGCCCGGGGTCGAAGAGCTCCTTCGGGACCTCCGTGATCGCCGGGAAATCGAGGTACTTGTTGATCCGGCCGAGCATCAGCTGGTAAAGCGGCATGTCGCGACCTCCCCGTAGAGTTACAGCCGGAATCTAGCAACGACCTCCCGCGACGGGAGCGGAGTGATGGACGCGCCGATCGGCTTCGTGACCACCGCGGACGGCGTGCGCATCGCACACTGTGCCCTGGGTGACGGGCCCCCGCTCGTGCTCGTGCGCGCCTGGATCACCCACCTCGAGCTCATGTGGGAGGAGCCCGCCTTCCGGCAGTTCTTCGAGGCACTGGCCCGGCACCATCGCATCGTCCGCTACGACGGTCGCGGCAACGGGCTCTCGGATCGCGACGTCGCCCGGCCCTCGTTCGACGATCTCGTCGCCGACCTCGAGGCGATCATGGACGGCCTCGGCATCGAGCACGCCACGCTCTTCGGCTCGACCTTCGGCGGGCCGATCGCGGTGGCCTACGCGGACCGGCATCCGGAGCGCGTCGACCGCCTCGTCCTCGAAGGCACGTTCGCCTCGGGCCGTGAGACGTTGACACCCGATCAGCAGCGGTCGTTCGCGACCTTCCTCTCCACGATCGACCGCGAGCCGGAGATGACGTTCGCCGCGTTCAGCTACCAGACCGATCCGAACCCGACCACGCCCCACGAACGCCGGGTCGAGCGGGCCATGCGCTCGATCACGCCCGAGTTCGCCGCGTACCTCTACGCGCTGTCGGGCGAGTTCGACGTCACCGATGAGCTCCGACGCCTCGACAAGCCGACGCTCGTGCTCCACCGGCGCGAGAGCCGCGTGGTCTCGTTCGAGGCCGGCCGTCGGCTCGCCGCGCTCGTGCCGGGGGCGCGGTTCGTGAGCCTCGAGGGAGGCGCGCACAATGCTTGGGACAGGCCGGCCGGGACCGCGCTCCGAGCAATACGGGAGTTCCTCGGCACCGACCCCGGCCCCGACTTCGGCCCCGACGTCGGCACTGCACCGTTCGGTCGGGCCCCGGCCCAACCCGGGCCCGTCACCCTGCTGGTCACCGACCTCGTGGCCTCCACCGCGCTCACCGGTGCGCTCGGCGATGCCGGGGCGCAAGAGCTCCTCCGCTTCCACAACGCGACGGTGCGCGACGCGCTCGACGCACACGCGGGCCGCGAGGTGAAGCACACCGGCGACGGCATCCTCGCCCGCTTCGGATCTCCCGCGCAGGCCGTTGCCTGCGCGATCGCCGTGCAGGACCGGTTCGCCGAACGCAACCAGGACGCGCCCGACAGTGCCCTGCTCGTCCGCATCGGCATCAACGCCGGCGAGCCCATCGAGGAGGACGATGACGTGTTCGGCACCGCGGTTCAGCTCGCAGCGCGGATCTGCGCCGCGGCGGAGCCTGGTGAGATCGTCGTGTCCAACGTGGTGCGTGAGCTCACCGCGGGCAAGGGCTTCGGCTTCGCCAACCTCGGCGAGGCCACGTTGCGCGGGTTCCGCGAGCCTGTCAGCCTCTATGCCGTGGTGCACTCCTAGCGCACCCGCCGACCACGCGACCGGAGGCACCATGACCCTCACCCACGAAGGCGTCGACGCCGAGAAGGTCGACGCCCTCCTCGCCCGGGCCCGCCGCGAGGTGGATGAGGGGATCCTCCCGTCGTGCCAGGTCGCGCTGGCCCGGCACGGCGAGCTCCTCGCGTTCGAGGCCTTCGGCGACGCCACCACCAGCACCCGCTACGTCGTGTTCTCGTGCACGAAGGCCTTCGTGGCCGGCGCCATGTGGGTGCTCATCGGCGAGGGAAAGGTCGACCTCGGCAAGCGGGTCGTGGACTACATCCCCGAGTTCGGGACGAACGGCAAGGACGTCATCACCGTCGAGCAGGTGATGCTCCACACCTCCGGCTTCCCGCACGCGCCGCTCGCGCACCCCCAGTGGGAGACCCGCGCCGGTCGCCTCGCCGCCTTCGCCCGCTGGCGGCTCAACTGGGAGCCCGGCACCGCGTACGAGTACCACGCCACCTCGGCCCACTGGGTGCTGGCCGAGATCATCGAGCGCGTCGGCAGGCTCGACTACCGCGACTTCGTCCAGCAACGCGTTACCGACCCCGCCGGGCTCCCCCACCGGGTGCTCGGCCTCCCTCCCGACCAGCAGGACGACATCGCGCGGGTCGAGGTGTGGGGCGAGCCGCTCTCGCCTGACGAGCTCGAGGCCGTCCTCGGGATACGCGAGCTGCCCGTCACCGAGGTCACCAACGATGCGCTCGTGAGCTTCAACCGGCCCGAGATCCGTGCCGTGGGCGTGCCGGGCGGTGGCGGCGTGATGCGGGCGGCCGATCTCGCGCTCTACTACCAGGCGCTCCTCCACGACCCGGCCGGCATCTGGGACCCGGCCGTGCTCGCCGACGCGACCGGCACCGTGCGCAACCATCTGATCGACCCCTGGTTCGGCGTGCCGGCCAACCGCACCCTCGGCCTGGTCCAGGCCGGCGACGACGGCATGGCGAACATGCGGGGGCTCGGCCGTACCGTGTCGCCGCGTGCCTTCGGCCACGGCGGCGCGGCCGGGCAGATCGGCTGGGCCGACCACGCGACCGGCCTGTCGTTCGGCTACGTGACCAACGGGATCGACGACAACGTGATTCGCCAGTACCGGCGGGGCACCGCGCTCTCGAGCCGGGCGGGGGCCTGCGCCCAGTAGCTACGGCTCGAGCGTCAACTCGGTCCCGTCGGGCTCCTCGTCGGGGTCGCGGTGGGAGAAGAGCTCGAACAGCATCATGACCGCGTACACGAACGCGATCGCGCCGAGCACCTTCAGCGCGGGGCCGGTGAAGCGCCCCAGCTCCACCCAGTGGTTGGAATGGACCACCCAGCTCATGAGCCGGTTGGCCACCGGCAGCACGACGAAGCCGAGCAGCCCGGCATAGAGCGCGCGCTGGCGGCGCTCGCGGCGGCCGGTGTCGCGGTCGATCATCACATCGCCCTCCTCGTAGGGTGGGGCCGACGCTCGTAGATCGCGATCGCGTCGATCGAGCGTACGTAGCGGTAGTCACGGCGGACGAGCTCCGCGACCCGGGGGAACTTCGACATCGGGTAGAACTCCGATCCGCGGATGTGCGCCGGCGAGGTGTCGACCACGAACCGCGGCGGGTGGTTGTTGAAGTCCTGGACGAACTCGTCCCACGCGCCCGGCGTGGCCTGGTCGGCCGACACCTCCTTCGGCGGTCGGCCACCCTGGTATCCGGTCAGGAACGTGGTCGTGGGGAACCGCGTCGCCGGCGCCCGGCCCGAGGCCCAGTAGATCTCGGGCACGTGGCCCCACACGAAGATGCGGTCACCGTCGCCGCTGTGACGGGCGACGTAGCGGCTGACGGTCTTGTAGGGCGGCTCCGACGTGGCGAAGAAGCCGCTGATCGAGAAGTTGACCGCGACCGCCGTCGCGACCACGAGCGTCGTGAGGAGGAACTCGCGCCGCAGCCGCACGACCGTGCCTGCCGTGAGCAGGCACAGGGGAGGCAGCAGCTGCAGGTAGTAGTGGCCGAAGAACCGGAAGCCGACGGCAACGGCGACGCAGCTCGACAACAGCCAGAGCCACAGGTCGGCGTCCTCACGCCGCCGGCGCCAGGCCCTCGGGAGGAGCCACAGGATGGCGATGTTTGCGGCGACGAACGCGGCGGTCTTCTCCACGAAGCGCAGCACGAAGAAGCTCGATGCGTCGCGGACGCTCAGGTAGCTCCCGTTGCCGAGCACGGCCCAGAACAGCAGCTCGCCCGGGCCGACCAGCAACGCTACGATCGCGATCGGCAACGTGAACCCGGCCACGGTCTCGCGCATTCCCCGACGGCTCCGGGCCTTGCTGATCAGGTAGAGGACGGGGAGCAGCGCCACGGCGGCGGTCTGCTTGGCGAGGGTGGCGAGCGCGAGGCTCACGCCCGCGCCGAGGCCCCGCCCCTCGCGAGCGAGCAGGATCGCCGCGCACATGGCCGGCAGCATGAAGATCTCGAAGTTGGCGGCCTGGCCGTCTTGAGGTGCGAAGGCGATCGACGAGAGCACGAACAGCACCCCGGCGATCCAGCCGGCCCGATTGCCCCAACGGCGCCGGGCCTCCATGGCGAGGAGCAGGCCGGTGAGCGCGACCGCGAGCATCGCGACCACGCGCACCGACCAGAGTTCGGTGGTGCGGAACAGCTTGAACGTGGCCGCGTACACGTAGGGGACGAGCGGCGGCTTGCGGTCCACGGCGTCGGTGTAGAGCCGACCGCCATGGTTGAGCACCTGCGCCTGCGTCGCGAGGAACGTCTCGTCGGAGTTGAACACGTCGACGACGAACGCGGGGATACGCAGCGCGAACGTGAGCACGAGCAGGACGAGGAAGAGCCGGCCCGGCCGCCAGCGGCGTGACTCGACACGCGAGGGCGCGTCGGCACCGACGGCCGTGGCGTCGCGGGCGGCTTCGGCCGCGCGGACCTCGTCCTCGGTGAGCACCAGCCTCCCCGCTCGATCGTGAACCCTGACATTGTGGCCGTTGGGCGCCCGGGCCACCCAGATCGTGGGGCCGCGGACGGCAAGACGGTCGACCGGCCTCGTGATCGGCCTCATGATCGGCCTCATGACGGGGATGGGTCTACTCATGGGTATAGACAAGGCGCCCGTGACGCTCTGCCGCCCTCGTGCCCGCCGGGGCGCGGCCGCGGTGCTCGTGCTCGCGCTCGGCGTGGTTGTCGTCGGCCCGGCGGGTACCGGCCGTGCGGTCTCCGGTCGCCCCGGCCCGCGGGCACGGCGCGTCGTGGTGCTCACGCTCCCGGCCGTGACGTGGGCCGACCTCGAGGGGGTCCGCCTTCCCCACCTCGGCGCGCTCCTCGCCCGATCGGCGGTGGGCGACCTCTCGACACGCAGCGCCCAGTCGAACACCGACGCCGGCGCCGGCTACCTCACCGTCGGAGCCGGTGCCCGCGCCCAGGGCGTCCCGGGCGTCGACGGGCTGGTCTTCGAGCCGAGCGAGCGCTTCGGCGGCGGCTCCGCGGGCGCGGCCTACGAGCGGCGCACGGGCCGCGCCCCGGGCACCTCGATCGCGGTGCTCGGGATCGCCGAGCTCGCGCGGGCGAACCGGAAGCGCCTCTTCGACGCGCGTGTGGGCGCGCTCGGCGATGCGCTCGCACGGGCCGGTGTCGACCGCGCGGTGATCGCCAACGCCGATCACGCCGAGCCCGGCCCCGGGGCCGCGCGCTACCACCGCGAGGCCGCCCTGGCGCTCAGCGACAGCACGGGTCGTGTCCCGGCGGGCGAGGTCGACGACGGGCTGCTCGCGGCCGATCCCATGGCTGCGTTCGGTATCCGCGCCGATCTCGATTCGGTGGCACGCGCCTTCGACACCGTGTTCCGGGGGCACGCGGTGGTCCTCGTCGAGGCGGCAGACCTCGCACGTGTCGACGCCTACCGCGCGTTCAACACACCCGAGCAGCACACCGCGCTGCTGCGCGAGGCGCTCCGTCGGACCGACGCGTTGGTCGCGAGGCTGATCACCCAGGTCGATCCTCACCGCGACGCGGTGCTGGTGATCGGGCCCGCGCCCCCGCAGCGCCAGGTCCAGCTCACGGTCGCCGCGCTGCGGGCGCCGGGTGTGCCGGCCGGGCTCCTCCGCTCCCCCACGACACGCCGGTCGGGCTTCGTGACCCTCGTCGACGTCGCGCCGACCATCCTCGACCTCCTCGGCATCAACGCGCCGAGCAACATGGAGGGGCGCCCGTTCGAGGTCGGCGCGCGCGGCGGCTCGGCGGCCTCGCGACAACGCTTCCTCGCCGACGCCGACGCCGACGCCCGGTTCCGAGATGCATCGCTCCCGCGGGTGACGACCGCGGTCGTCGCGCTCTCGGTCCTCCTCGCGGCGGCTGCGCTGCTGCTGGCACGCACCGAGCGCGCCCGGCCCGTGCTCCGGTGGCTCGCGCTCGGAATTGTCGGGTTCGTTGTCGCCACGTTCGCCGCGGGCCTCCTCCCGTTCTCGCGCTGGGGCCCGGCCGCCTACTGGACGTTCCTGGTGGCGGGGGGGGCCGCGTTCGCCGCGCTGTGCGAGCTGGCGGGTCGTCGCTACCGCCTCGGCCCGCTCGTGTGCGCGCTCGGCGGGCTCGTCGCCCTCCACGTCGGCGATTCGCTCACCGGGGCCCACCTCGAGCTCAACACGGTCTTCGGCTACTCGCCCACGGTGGGCATCCGCCTCGCCGGCCTCGGCAACCTCGCCTACTCGCAGCTCGCGGCGGCCGCGCTGCTGCTCGGGGGCCTCGTCGCCTTCAAGCCGGGCGGCCGCGCCGGCACCCGCGCCGCCTCCATGCTGCTCGGAGCGGTGCTCGTCGTGGTCGCGGCGCCGCTGTGGGGCCAGAACTTCGGTGGCGCGCTCGCGGCCGCGCCGGCCTTCGTCCTCGCCGCGATGCTGCTGCTCGGGCGGCCGGTGCGCGCCCGCACCGCCGGCCTGCTCGCTGGCGTGCTGCTGGCCACCGGCGCTGCGATCGGCGCGGTGGATCTGCTCCGTCCCACGGGGAGTCGCACCCACGTGGGCCGCTTCTTCGAGAAGGTGCGTACCGACGGCTGGCACGGCCTCACGCTCGTGGTGCACCGAAAGCTCAACGAGGAGCTCGCCACCTTCACCCACTCGCTCTGGACGCTGCTGGTGGTCACGATGCTCACTTTCGTCGCGTTCCTCGCGTGGCGCGCGCCGCGGCCGCTGTCCTCGATCGTGCAGGCGGTGCCGACCCTGCGGGCCGCGCTCGTTGGGATGGTCGTGCTGGGAACGCTCGGCCTCGCGTTGAAGGACTCGGGCATCGCGGTCCCCGGCATGATGCTCGTGGTGGTCGGCACGAGCCTCGTCTGGCTCACGGCGAGGCTCGAGCCCGAGTGATCCCGAGCTCCTCAGGCGGGAGCGGGGGCCGGGAAGCGGATGTACTCGTCGATGATGAGCAGCGCGAGGTCGCGTGGCTCGGGCACCGGGCCGTCGATGCGGCCGCGGGAACGGAGGTCGGTCACGAGGCGGGAGAGCACGCCGTCGAGCTCGAGGTCGGTGGTGTGGCTGCGCCACCCGTCGCGCTCGGCCTCGTCCTCGAAGCAGTAGGCCTTCCACGACACCGAGAAGCGGAGCTCGTCCCAGGGGTAGCGGGTGATTACGTCGGCGCCCGACATCACCGCCCAGCGACCGTCGCCCTCGAACACGAGCTCCATCCCGGGCCTGAGGGGGGCCATCTCCGTTGCCGTCGACGCGACGCGGTCGACGCCGTGGAACACGGTGTCGGTGTCGAGGAGGAGCGCGGTGTTGTACGACACCCGGTGCGCGACGGGAGGCGCTTCGGCTCCGTCGGGATAGAAGGCGAACTCGCCACCGTCGCAGTCGTGGAACCACGCGACGCCGGTCGCGATCGGCATGCGCCACTCCTCGAACAGCTGAGAGTGCCGCATGGCCACCAACAGCCACTGCGGATGGAGCTTGCGGTTGACACCGCGGAACTCGGGCACGTCGGTGTGGATAGCCAGTTCCTGGCCCGGCACCATCAGGTTGGCGAACACGATCGCCGGCTCCACCACGCGACGCCCGTGCACGCTCCGGGCCGCATCCACAAAGCCCTCGTGCCAGAGGAAGGGCTCGATTCCCTCGATCAGCGGACGCGTCCCGTATGCGTACTCCTCGCGGAAGTAGTTCGTGCGGGCGGCGAGCACATCGGTGGGCTCGTCGTGGGCGAAGCGACCGCCGGAGCGGACGAAGTTCATCACCGCGTCGTGACGCTGGGCCAGGCCCCGACCGATCTCCGACTCGACGTGCTCGGCCGAGTACATCCCGTACCTCCCGAAGCGCTCGGCCAGACGCACCATCGCGTCGGCGTCGGCGTCGGAGAGCAGCGGGTCGAAGGTCACGAACTCGTTCCGGGCCATCGACCGAGCAGTATTGCCGACTCCCGGATTGCCGACTACCCGCCTGCGCCACGGGGCATGCTGACCTGGTGCCGGCACCGCGCGCGACCGAGCCCCGCCGGATCGACGGCGCCGAGGCGCTCGCCGGCCTCGTTGCCGAGCTTGCTGGCGAGCCCGCCTACGCGCTCGACACCGAGTTCCACGGAGAGCGCACGTACTTCCCGCGCTTGGCGCTGGTGCAGGTCGCGTGGCCGGGCGGGCTCGCGTTGGTCGATCCGCTCACCGTCGACCCCCGTCCGCTGGGCGAGGTGCTCGCGGGGCCGGGAGTGATGGTGGCCCACGCCGCCGAGCATGACCTCGGCATCCTCGAGCGCGCCTGCGGCCATCTCCCGTCGTCGCTGTTCGACACGCAGGTGGCGGCCGGCTTCGTCGGTCTCGGCACGCCGTCGCTAGCCCAGCTCGTGCAGTCGGTGCTGGGCCGCCACCTGGCCAAGGGTGACCGCCTCACCGACTGGACCCGGCGTCCGCTGAGCGCCGAGCAGCGTGCTTATGCCGCGGCCGACGTCGAGCACCTGCTCGACCTGCACGGCGAGCTCGTCGCGCGCCTCGATGCCGCCGGGCGTCGCCAGTGGGCGCTCGACGAGTGCGAGCAGGTCCGCGCGCGCGACCGCGCGCCCCGCGATCCCGACACCGCGTGGTGGCGGCTCAAGGGCAGCCGGAGCCTCCGCGGGTCGGCGCGGGGCGTGGCGCAGGAGGTCGCTGGCTGGCGTGAGCGAGCAGCAGCAGCCGCCGACCTCCCGCCTCGGTTCGTCCTCCCCGAGCTCGCGTTGGCCGGCATCGTCCAACGCCCGCCGCGTGGCGCCGACGAGCTCGCGGCGGTGCGTGGGCTCGACGGTCGACACCTGCGCGCCGCGAGCGGCCGCGAGATCCTCGCCGCGGTCGAGGCCGGGCTCGCGCTCGCCCCGGACCGGCTACGCCTGCCTCCCAGGGCCGGCATCGATCGGTCGCTCCAGCCCGCGGTGACCGTCCTGCTCGCCTGGACGATGCAGCGAGCAGGAGAGCTCGGCCTCGACCCCGCGCTGCTCGCGACCCGGGCCGATCTCGAGGCCCTGCTCGACGGCGACACCCGCGCACGGCTCGTCTCGGGGTGGCGCAACGACATCGTCGCCGAGCCGGTGCGGCGTCTCCTCCACGGCGACGCCGTGATCGGGCTGGTCGACGGCGGGCGCGGTATCGAGCTCCGCGACCACCCGGCGTGAACCAGACCGAGCGACCGCGGTTTCACGCCGAGCCGCGAAGCCCGCTACGGTGCCGGTCCACCGAAGGAACCCCACCGAAGACGATCACAGAGACGAGCCGGCATCGCCAGGGATCGGAACCAGCGCCGCAAGGGCACCGACAAGAAGGGTCGGCGCGCACCGCGGAAGAAGGTGTCGGTGCTCAACACCGACAACATCCGCTATGTCGACTACAAGGACGTGAACCTTCTTCGCCGGTTCATGTCGGAGCGAGCCAAGATTCGGGCCCGCAGCGCGACCGGCAACTCCGCCCAGCAGCAGCGCGCCGTGGCACGCGCGATCCGCATCGCACGCGAGATGGCGCTGCTCCCCTACAGCGTGCGGCAGGTCACCCAGGGGGCGAGGGGCGGGCGCGGGCGCGGCCGTGACCGGGGTGACCGCGGTGACCGCGGTGACCGGGGGCTCCAGCTCGCCGGGCCCACACCCTCGCCCACGGCGTTCGTCGCCGGCGATGACGTCACCCGAGACGATCGCGCTCGCGTCGACAACGAGCTGTCTACCCCGGTGGAAGCCCAGCCGGGAGAAGCCCAGCCGGCGGACACCACGGCCGGCGATCCCGCGCCCGACTGATCTGCGCTCTGGCGTCACGAAGCCATCGAATCCGAGGGTCCAGCGACGCCAAAGCGGGTCGGGCGCTCGAGCCGTAGCACCGCTCCGGACGCGACGGCGCAACGGTCAGTCGGAGACCACGCGCAGCAGCTCCTCCACGCTGGTCATCCCCATCGCGACCTTGCGGAACCCGTCGACCCGCATGGGGAGCATCCCCTGCTCCACCGCGGCACGCTTTACCTCCGCAGTGTGGGCCCGGGCCAGCACGAGCTGGCTGACCTCTTCGGAGAAGACCATCACCTCGTGGAGCCCGAGCCGGCCCCAATAGCCGGTCTGGCCGCACTTCGCGCAGCCCGCGGCCCGATAGAAGCGGAGGCCGTCTTGCGGCTCGTCGGACGGATAGCATGCCGCGGTGAGCTCGGCCTCGGTGGGCTCGTAGGGCTCGCGGCAATGGACGCACAGCTTGCGGACGAGGCGCTGCGCGACCACGCACGAGAGCGCGGCGGTCACGAGGAACGGCTCCGCCCCCATCTCGATCATGCGCAGCGGCGTCGACGCGGCGTCGTTGGTGTGGAGCGTGGATAGCACGAGGTGACCGGTGAGGACGGCCTGGGTGACGAGACGAACCGTCTCGGTGTCGCGGATCTCGCCCACCAGGATCACGTCGGGGTCGGCCCGCACCAGGGCGCGCAACGCGGACGCGAACGTGAGGCCGGCCTTCGGGTGGATCTGCATCTGCTTGATGCCGTCGATCCGGTACTCGACCGGGTCCTCGACAGTCACCACGCTGCGGCGAGGCTCGATCAGCTCATACAGCGTGGCGTAGAGCGTGGTGGTCTTGCCCGACCCCGTCGGGCCGGTCACGAGGATGCCACCCGACGACTTGCGATACGCGGCTCGGTAGCGGGCGAGCGCGTCGGGCAGGAAGCCCACCTCGGCGATGTTGAGCCGCGCGCCGCCCGAGTCGAGGATCCGCAGCACGACCGACTCGCCGTGCACGCCGGGCACGGTGACGCCGCGCAGCTCCACCGACCGGCCCTCGACCCTGATCGACACCCGGCCGTCCTGCGGCACGCGACGCTCGGTGATGTCCATGCCGGCCATCACCTTGAGTCGACTGATCACGCCGGCCTGGATCGAGCGGGGCGCGCGCATGATCTCGTAGAGCACACCGTCGATGCGGAACCGCACTTGCAGGCCGTCGGCCACCGCCTCGACGTGGATGTCGGACGCGCGCTCGTTGACCGCACGCGAGAGCAGCATGTCGACGAACCTGATGATCGGCGCGTCCTCGACGAGCTCGTCGACGCTCGCGAGGTCCTCGGCCGGCTCGTTCGCCTCGTCGATCGCGAGCTGCCCGAGCGACTCCACGTCGGCGCTGTCCGCGTAGGCGAGGTTGAGCGCGCGCTCGAGCTGCTCGGGGTCGGCGAGGACCGGGTAGACGGTGCGGCCGATGGTGAGGCGCAGGTCGTCGAGTGCGATCACGTCGCTCGGGTCGGCCATCCCCACGAGGATGCCGTCCTCCACCGCGGCGATCGGGAGCACGCGGAGGCGTCGGGCCATCGCCTCGGGCACGCGCCGCGCACACAGCGGATCGGGCGGGCTCGAGTCGAGGTCGACCACGTCCATACCGCGCTGCTCGGCGAGCGTGTAGTAGAGGCCGAGTGGGGTAAGCCAGCCGCGGGTCACCACGATCTCGCCGAGCAGCCGGTGCTGCTGGCGCTGCTCGGCCAGCGCGTCCTCGAGCTGGGCCGGAGTGATGAGGCCCCGCTGCACGAGGAGCGTGCCGAGAAGCGGCTGGTCCTCCGGCCGCGCGTTGTCGCCCGCCGCCATGGCCATGCCATTCCATCGGCCGCCCCGGCCGATTCCTGAGCCCGCGTCGGGCCGGCGATAGCCTCCCGTGTGACTACTGAGGGTGGTCAGCGGGCAGGGCGTTGGCGCGAAGGCCCGCACCAGGTGCAGAAAAGCGCACCAACGTGGGCGGGGTGAGCCAGGAACCGGTCAGCGGCGCGGGGTCGACAGGCTCATCGCGTTGTCGCGCATCACCATGCGGACTTCGGCCGCGCTGAACCCGTCGAGCTCCTTGGCGAAGCTCAGTGGGTCGGCGAGGCCCTCGGCGTGCGGGTAGTCGGAGCCGAAGAGGATGTGATCGGCGCCGATGGCGTCCTTGAGCGCGCCGAGGTCGTCCTCGTAATAGGGCGACACCCAGACGCGGCTGCGGAGCGCCTCGACCGGGTCGCCCGCGAACGCGCCCGGCACTTGCCCGTAGAGCTTCTTCATCTTCTTCAGGAGGCCGGGCACCCATTCGCTGCCGCTCTCGATGGTGGCGATACGCAGGTTGGGGAACCGCGCGAGGACGCCGTGGCAGATCAGCGCGGCCATCGTGTCGGCGATCGGGCGGTCGGAGCTGATGATGGTCTTGAACGGGTCCTGGCGGAACGCCTCCATCTCGGCGTTCGCACCCCAGGCCTCGGCGAACATGCCGTAGCCGCTGTCGCCGGAGTGGTAGGCGACGGTGATGCCGGCCTCGTTGACGCGGGCCCAGAACGGATCGAACACGGGATCGCCGGGCGACCGGCTCCCTGTGGGCGCCATGACCGGCGCCGAGCGCATCACGATGACGCGCGCCTCGCGCTCGAGCACCCACTCGATCTCGGCCACAGCTCGCTCGGGGTCGAGCAGCGTGAGCATCGGCGCCGCGAATACGCGATCGCGGTAGTGGAAGCCCCAGTCGTCGACGAGCCACTGGTTGAACGCGTGGAAGGCAGCGTGCGCGGCCTCGGGGTCGTGGATCAGGACCTGCTCCATGCCGACTCCGAGGGTCGGGAACAAGAAGCAGCCCTCGATGCCCTGCCGGTCCATCAGCTCGAGCCGCGCGTCGCGATCGCGGTACGCAGGGCTGATGGGCTCGAGCTCGCCGAAGGCGGCCCGGAGGTCGTCGCCGGCCTTGTGGCCGCGGAAGTACTCGTCGAGCGAGCCGGGGCGGGCCACCGGGTCGAAGGTCGGGTTGGGGATGAAGCGGTTGACCCTCCCGGCCACGACGAGCCGCTGCTTGCCGCTGATCTCCGCCCACTGCATCGCCCGCTTGGCGAGCCGGGGGTCGATGTGACGGGTGAACGCGTCGACCGCCTCGTAGTAGTGGTTGTCGGCGTCGAACGCCTTGAAGTCGATCTCCGCCATCTCGGCTCCCCCTTTCCGCGGGCCTTCAACCGCTCGCCCGAGCCCGAACCGTACCAACCGTGACGCCGGCCCGAGACACCCGGGTCAGCTGAGGTAGTACCAGCGGGCGTACATCGACGTGAACACGACCAGCGCCATCGCGCTCGCGGCCAGCACCAGCCGGGCCCGGCGGGGGCGGCGGGCGAGCAGCTCGCCGATCACGGCGAAGCAGGGGAAGGCCGCGAGCACGTACCGGGCCATCCCGACGAAGTCCTTGGTGGAGAGCGCGGGGAACAGCACGATCGCGAGCACGTAGATGCCGTAGCCCCATCCCAGCCGTCGCACGATCCGCGGCACGAGCACCAACGCGCCCACGGTGAGCCCGGCGTGCACCGCCACCTTCAGGAGGAACGGCCCGAACGAGCCGTGGGCCAGCGCGTCGAACACGTCGAACTTCAGCCACGTGGCCACCGAGGCCGGCTGTTTCCATCCCTCCATCGCGTCGGCGAACGACAGCGGGTCGCCGAACCTCGCCCACAGGTACCCGCAGTACGCGACGAGGCCCGCAGCCGACAGCAGCACGCCGAGGTCGCGGCCGCGGAGCAGGCGAAGGCCCGGTCGGCGGGGCGGCGCGAGTGCGATGCCGCCCGCGGCGCGGGCCGGCTCGGGCCGATCACCGAACCACGCGTCGAGCACTCCTCGCCGCTCGAGGGCCCGGATCGCCAGGCCCAGCACGAGCGCGGCCCCCACCGGGCGGGCGGCGGTGGCCACCGCCCCGGCCAGCCCGGCGAGCCATGGCTGGTCCCGTTCCAGGAGCAGAAAGGCGAGCACGGCCATGAACAGGAACAAGGCGTCGCCGTACACCGCGCCGACCAGGTAATAGGAGAACGGGTAGAGGAGCAGCGCCGCGAGCGCGTACCGGGCGGTGCGCTCGCCGAGCTGTCCACGGCACCAGGCGCGGAACGTCATCGCCACGCCGAGGCCGCTGGCACACGTGATGGCGATCCCGGCCAGCATCACGTCGCCGGTCAGCCAGCCCACCGCCCGCATGGACAGCGGGTACGCAGGGAAGAACGCCGTGGGGGACTGCGCGTTCGGGCCATGGAAGCCGTAGCCGTCGCGGGCGATGCGCGCGTACCAGCCGGCGTCGAAGCGGGCCCACCCGTCGAGCCAGGCCTGGCCGGGATAGGCGCGCCAGCGGGGCCCGGTCGACCTGGGGATCGACGCGAGGCCGAGGTGGGCCACCGAGACCCACACCACCACCGCGAGCACGACCGCCACCGCGGCGAACGCCGGGACGGGGAGCCACCGATCGGCCGTCGCGCGCTCGTCCCCGACCCGACGGTCCATCGAACAGGAACGGTAGCCAGCGGCCTCCCTGCCGCGGGGTCGGCGGCCGTCACGCCCCCGACTCGGCTGCGGCGCGCGAAGAGGCCCGGGGCCTGTTGGCCCCGGGCCCATCGCGGTGCTCAGACGCTTGGCCCAGACGTCGACGATCAGCTACGCCTTCAGCGGTGCGCAGCGGGCCGGCCAGGCCCAGCAGCGACACCAACCGGCAAGCGTGACCGACGAGTAGATCGAGCGGCCGGGCGCGAAGCCCGGCCGCTTCGTCGCCGGAGCGAGTGTGGTCGGAGCAAGTGTCGAGGGGACACGACGGACCCGATTCTGTCATCGTGTCTGCGTGCCATCCTCGTCGAGCCCGAAGGGGGCGGGTGACGACGGACCGCCCCGGCCCTGAGGAGGTCCCCCGATGACCTACCGCGTCGTGCAGTGGAGCACCGGCAACGTCGGCCGCCTGGCGTTGCGGGGCATCATCGGCCACCCCGACCTCGAGCTGGTGGGGCTGTGGGTGCACGGCCGCGACAAGGTCGGGCGCGACGCGGGAGAGCTGTGCGGGCTCGGGCCCGTGGGCGTCACCGCGACCGACGACCTCGACGCCATCCTCGCTCTCGACGCCGACTGCGTGTCGCACAACGCCACCGGCGACCTCCGCCCGCGGGAGGCGGTCGACGAGATGTGCCGGCTCCTCGTGTCGGGCAAGAACGTGGTGTCGACGTCGGTCGTATCGCTGGTGTACCCGCCGTTCGCCGAGCCGCGGGCGGTGGCGAAGCTCGAGGCCGCGTGCGAGAAGGGCGCCACGTCGTGCTTCACGTCGGGCATCGACCCGGGCTTCGCCAACGACCTGCTTCCGCTCACTCTCTCGGGCTTCTGCGAGCGGATCGACTCGATCCGGATCATGGAGATTCTCAACTACGCCACCTACATGCAGCCCGAGGTCCTGTTCGAGACCATGGGCTTCGGCAAGGCGCTCGACCAAACGCCGCTCATGCTGCTCCCGGGCTCGCTCACCTTCGCGTGGGGCGGCGTGGTCGAGATGCTCGCGGCCGGGCTCGGTGTGGAACTCGACGAGATCCGCGAGACGCAGGAGCGCCGCCCGGCCGAGAAGGCCTTCGACATCGAGCTCGGCACCATCGAGGCCGGAACCATGGCCGGGCTTCGGTTTGAGATCCAGGGCATCGTGCGCGGCCGGCCCGCCATCGTCGTCGAGCACGTGACCCGGCTGCACGACGACGTCGCGCCCGACTGGCCGCAGAGCCCGACCAACGGCTCGTACCGCATCGTCATCGAGGGATCGCCCTCCATGACCTGTGAGCTCGCGCTCACCGGCGAGGACGGGGACCACAACACCGGTGGGCTGGTGGCGACGGCCATGCGAATGCTCAACGCGATCCCCGCGGTCTGCGCGGCGGAGCCGGGGCTGCTGTCGACCCTCGACCTGCCGCTCGTGACCGGCCGTCACCTCATGCGCTGACGCGCGGAGCCGCGCCTCTCCCCCACCGCTTTGGCGTCACAAACCGTGAAATATGAGGGTTCTGCGACGCCAAAGCCTTGAGCGGCGCGTCCGGCTGCGAGCTCCGCTCGCGGTCAGCTCTCGCGCAGGCGGTCGGCCGCCTCCACCTCCGCCGCGAACCCGTCGAGCTCTGCCACACAGGGCTCGTGGGTCAGGAGCTTGAAGTCCTCGAGCGCCGCGGCGTGGCGCGCTGCTTGCTCGGGGGTCACCACGACCCGCATCGGCAGATCCGGTCGAGCGAGCTCGCGATATCGCCGGAGGATCGCACGGTGCTGCGGCCGGTCGACGTCGAGTTGGAACACGATCCCGCGCGCGCTCTCGAACTTCGAGCATCCCTCCCCGCGCAGCAGCGGACAGAGGGTCTTCGACGCAGGGCCCGAGCACACGGTCACGGGGTGGCCCATGCGCTCGAGGAGGGAGCGGTCGAACTCGACGGTCTCACCGGGGGCGGCGTCCAAGAGGACGACACCTCCATCAGGCTCATCCATCTCGGCCTCCTCTCCGCGGACAGGGCTCACGAGGGTGCCCACGAGACGCGCTCGACTCACGATTCCAGACAAGCGCGCACACCGCATCCGGGGAAGAGACGAAGGTCCCGGGGGCCGCGGGTACTTCGACGGCTGAGTCTCCCGCTTCAGGCCGAGACCCGGGCCGCGACGCTGTGGCAGGCCTCGAGCAGCGGCGGCACGAAGCGCTCACGTGCGCACACCGCATGGCCGCCGTCAACATCGTGCACGGAGGACCCGGAGACGGCCTCGGCCAGCTCGAGCTGGGCGCGTGGGGCAACCGTTCGATCGCGCCTCGTCACCAGCACGGCGGTCGGCACGTCGAGCTCGTGGATCCAAGAGGTGGCGTCGTACGCGCTCATCGCCCGGGCGGCCTCAAGCAGCATGCGCAGGTCATGGCGACGCAGCTCGGCGAGTGCCCACTCCACGAAGTCCGCGGGCCGGGAGGCGCGGGCGCTGCGCAGCACGCGTGCACCCGCGGCCGGGACACGCGTGAAGTGCCCGGCGACGCGTGCCGCCCTCGTCAGCGCGCCGAGCACCACGTCGGCCAGCCATTCCGCGCCACTCTCGAGCGGGACGCGCGGAGCGGTCGCGCAGAGCACGAGACCGGACACACGCTCGCGATGGCGCCGCCACAGGAGCTCGGCGACCGGTCCGCCCATCGAGTAGCCGACCACGACGGCCGGGCCGACGTCGAGCGCCCCCAGCAGTGCGGCGAGGTCGTCGGCACAGTCGGCGAGCCGGAAGTGCCGGCGTGAACGGAGGCCACGCGCGTGGCCGCGCAGGTCGGGCGCCAGCACGCGAAAGTCGCGGCCCAGAGCCTCAAAGGCGCGAAACCAGTTCAGTCCACCGCTCGCCATCCAGCCGTGGAGCAGCACCAGCGTCGGCGCGCCCGGAGGCCCCGGCACCTCGCGCACGAACGTCGTGCCCCGCCCCGCCAGCCGCATCCGCCTGCCGATGGGCACCGGCGGTGCAAGGCGCCCGTCGGGTCCGGAGATCGGCTCCGGCACCGAGTCCGGCATGAGCCAGCGCAGAAGCGACGCTCGGTCCGCGGCCATGGCAACCCCCCAGTCCCCGCCGTGGCCGTGCATTGTGGCACCCCTCGACCGACGCGACGAGGACTAGGACCCAAAAGGTCACGACCCCAGCATCGGCGCCGCGGCACCAGCAGCCCTAGAGTCGTGCACCCGGGCCATGGATCGAGGCGCGCGACCGCGGGCGCGACGCGTAGGGAGAGGGGGACGACCATGGGTCGAAAGGTCGCCGACTGTCGCGACTTCCCGAGCGAGACCGGCTGCACGCTCACCATCGCCGGTACCGAGATGGAGGTGCTCCAGGCAGCCGCCGAGCATGCCGTCTCGGTGCACGGCCACCTCGACGGGCAGGAGCTGCGCAAGCAGATCCGGGCCATGCTGAAGGACGAGGTCACCTCGCCTGCATGACCACGATCCCCTGCGGCCACACCCGCGACGTGCTGGTTCGCGCGCGTATCGGAATCCCTCACCACCCTGGGCGATGCCCGGACCGAGTACCGTGGGGCGCTCGGGAGGTAACCCAATCGTGGAACGCAGCCGGCTCCGACCGCTCGAGCGTCGCATCCTCCGCCTGACCGACGACGGTGTCGACCGGGCCGAGATCGCCCGACGCTTCCGTCGCAGCCCTCAGTTCGTCGGACGCGTCATCGAGCTGGCCCGGCTACCCGGGCGCGCCGCGACCCGTGACGTGCGCGTGCTGCGACCGCTGGAGCGACGCGTCCTCGGCTGGCGCGAGCAGGGGGCCACGTACCGAGACATCGCTCCCCGCTTCCGTCGCAGCCCCGAGTTCGTCGAGCGGGTCGAGAGCCTGGCCCGCTACAAGCTCTCGCTGCGCTGACGACCGTCGAGGCCGGGAGCCGCGGCGGGAGATCCCGGTACCATGCGCTGCGCGACATACGCCGCGTGCACGAAGCCGAGGAAACGGTGCACTCCCCGCACCACGTGCTCGGTGCGCAGCGAGTGGAACACCTCGAAGGCGTGTTGGGCGCCGGGCAGCTCCAGGTAGACCACGGGTGCCCGCGACACCGACCGCAGCAGCTCGACGAAACCGCGTGCCTCCTGCACCGGTGCAAGCGAGTCGTGGGTTCCGTGGACGACCATGAACGGCGGCGCGCCGGGATGCACGCAGCTGATCGGCGACGCCTTCTCGAACGCCTCGCGGTCATCGGCAACGCGCTTCTTCAAGACGACGTGCTCGACGAAACCGCCCATCCCGTCTGCGCCGCGCCCACCGAACCGCCCCGTGAAGTCGTAGACACCGTAGAAGGGCACACAAGCCCGCACCGATGTATCGACAGCTTCGAAGCCCGGCTGGTACTCGGGGTCGTTCGCGGTGAGCGCGAACAGCGCGGCGAGGTGGCCGCCGGCGGAGCCGCCGGTGACAGCCACGAACTCGGGGTCACCGCCGAGCTCGGCGACGTGGTCTCGAACCCACCGGAGCGCGAGCTTGAGATCGACGAGGTGGGCGGGGAAGGTCGCCCGAGGGCTCAGGCGGTAGTTCGCCGTCACGCAGATCCACCCGTGCGCCGCCAGATGGAGCATGAGCGGCCGGGCCTGGTGTCGCTTGCTGCCCGTCACCCAGCCACCGCCGTGAACCTGCAGCAGCACCGGCGCGGCCGTCACCGGCTCGCGGGGCCGGTACACGTCGAGGAAATGGCGACGCCCCACGCCCGGCGCGTAGCGGATGTCGCGGACGATCTCGACCCCGCGCTCGGAGAACGGCAACGCGACTACGAGCCTCGCGCGCGATACAGGCCGGTTCGGGGAGGTCCCGTCCGCAGGACCGAGCACGGCGCGATACCCGGAGTCGAGGCCCTCGGCCAACGCGGCCTCCACCAGCTCACCGGTGCCGCGCGCGCGAAGCACGATCACGAGCAGGCCCGCCCATGACCCGAGCGTCACCCCCAGGGCCACCCAGCCCGGCCACGTCTCCAGCGCGCCGGCCCACACGAAGCCGACGGTCGCAGCCGCCTGCCAGACCGCGTGATGCACGGCCAGCTCCGTGGTCAGCCAGCCGGCAAAGAAGCTCGGCACGACCAGGATGCTCTGGCGGAGCCGGGGCCGGTGGGCGTTCAAGGTGAATGCCGCGCCAACCAGGCTCACGATCAGGTACGCAAGGGCCACGTGCCGATCGTGCCATAGAAACACCGCCGACACCCGCAGCTGCTGTTGCGCGAGCCGCGGGGCTCTGGTCGAATCGCCGTCATGGCCCTGATCCCCGACGAGCTGCGGAGCGTCGCACGGCGGTACCCCGACCGGCTCGCGCTCGACGTCGACGGCGACGGGTCGCTCACGTTCGCCGAGTGGGATCGGCGGTCCGACGCGGTGGCCCGCGGGCTGGTCGAGCTCGGGGTTCAGCCGGGCGATCGGGTGGCGCTGCTCCTCTCCAACCACGACGCCCTGATCTTCGCGGTGGCGTACTTCGCCGCGCAGAAGGCGGGGGCGGTCGCCGCGCCGATCAACGTCCGCAACGCGCGACGAGAGATCGAGCACATCCTCACCAACGCCCGGCCGTCGGTCCTCGTCGCCGCGGGCGAGGCGCTGCGCCGGGCCCGGGAGCTCGTCTCGGGGCTCGATCACCCACCGCGCGTCGTCGGGCCCGGCGAGCCCGGGGCACGCGACTGGGCCGCGCTCGAGGCCGCCGACGACGCGCCGTTCCAGGTACCGGTCGCGCCCTCCGACCTCGCCGACATCCTGTACACCTCGGGCACCACCGGGCTCCCCAAGGGCGTGGCGTCGAATCACGAGAACGTGCTGGCCGTCCCCGTCGTCCCGTCGGACCGAGACGACATCCTGCTGCACTCGGCCCCGTTGACGACCGGCCTGGGGACCTACGGGGCCCTCATCGGCGGCCTGCGCCTCGGGATGACGAACCTGTGCCTCCCGGTCTTCGACCCGCGCCGGTTCGCCGAGTTGATCGGGCTGCGCCGGCCGGGCTTTCTCCTGGTCGTGCCCGCGCACGTGCTCCTGCTCCGAGAGTCCGGGGCGCTGGACGGTATCGACACGTCGTCCGTGTGGATGGTGCTCTTCAGCACGGCACCGATGCCGCCCGAGGCGTTCGAGTGGCTCGCCGACACCTTCCCCAGGGCGATGCTCATCAATGGCTACGGCCTCACCGAGGGCGGGAGCTCAGCGTGTGTCCTGCCCGCGGGTGAGGCGGTCAACCGGCCCGGCTCGGTGGGAAAGCCGGTCGAGGGTGCGGCCATCCGCGTCGTCGACGAGCACGGCGACGAGGTGCCCACCGGTGAGATCGGTGAGCTGCTCATCAAGATCGCGGGCGGCAAACGCTTCTACTTCGGTGAGCCGGAGGCCACCGCCCAGACCTGGCGCGACGGGTGGCTCCACACTGGCGATCTCGGCCGGGTCGACACAGAGGGCTTCGTCTACGTGGTCGACCGCAAGAAGGACATGATCATCCGCGGCGGATACAACATCTACTCGATCGAGATCGAGAACGCGCTCTACGAGCACCCCGCGATCATGGAGGCCGCGGTGCTGGGGGTTCCGCACCCGGTGCTCGGACAGGACGTGATCGCCGTCGTCCGTCTCGCCGACAACGCCTCGCTCGAGCACGAGAGCCTCGGCGACTTCCTCGCCGAGCGCCTCGCCGACTACAAGCGTCCGCGACGCCTGGTGACGACCGACCGGCCCCTCCCCCGCACCGCGCTCGACAAGGTCGACAAGAAGCGCTTGCGAGCCGACCTCGACTTGCATCCGCCCGCCCACCCGACGTGACCCGACGTCGGGCATCCGAGCCCTCCGCAAGGGGGACGTTCGGCCCTGGTCGGCTCGCGCACCGGCGACGACGATCGCGGTGAGACGCTCCGGCCGACATCGGCTGGTGCGAGGTAATGGGTGAAGGGAGGCCAGATGAACGAGATCGCGAGCATCGAGGAGCGAATGTTCGAGATCGTCTCTCGCAGCCAGGCCGCCCTCCTCGAGGCGGCCCGCAAGTCGACCGACAGCGTGGTCGCAGCCGTCGGCAGCAACCCGGATGGCATCGACGAGCTGGGCAGGCTCGTCGACGGCGTGTTCGATCTCACCGAGAAGCTGCTCGCGGGCCAACGCGAGTTCGCGAGAGGCGTCGTGCAGGCCGTGACGGATGCCCTGGGGGCACACCGCGAGGAGGGGGCCACAGCCACGCGGCACGAGCGCGCACCCCGCGCGCGGCCTCGGGCCGGGACGGGGGTCGCCAAGCCCCGGACCGCCCGAGCCCCCAAGTCTCGAGCAGAAGCCGTCGACGCCTGACATTCTGAGCTGGGGGGTATTCGGAGCTGGCGTTCGGCGCCCGCGCTCGGCTCGGGACCTTGGTCTGAAGCGGACCTGTCGAACAGCCCTGGGGCCCGCGTCCGTCGCGACGGACGATGCAGCCGTCGATCGTGCAGCCTGCTGCGGGGGGTGAGTTGTGGAGCGCCTGAGCGGGGTGGACGCGGGGTTCCTGGCCGGGGAGACACCCGAGTGGCACATGCACGCCGGCGCAATCGTCGTGCTCGATCCACCCCCCGCGCTCGATGCCTCGCCGGCCGAGGCGCTCCGGGAGCTGCTCCGGGCACGAATCGATCTGCTCGGTCCGTTCCGGCACCGCCTCGTCGAGTCGCCCTTCGGCCTCGGCCGCCCGGTGTGGATCGACACGCCCGACCTCGACCTCGAGGCGCACGTCCGGCGCGTCCGCGCGCCCGCGCCCGGAGGTCCGCGTGAGGTCGCCGAGCTCGCCGGGCACCTCTTCGCCTCGAAGCTGGACCGGAGTCGTCCACTCTGGGAGATCTGGGTGCTCGAGGGGCTCGAAAACGACCAGGTGGGATACCTGGTGAAGGTGCACCACTCCCTCGTCGACGGCATACGCGGCGCGCGTCTCTACGAGGTGCTCTTCGATCTCGCGCCCGACGCGCCGCTCACCCGTCCCGACGGCGAGCGCCCGACCAACGAGCAGCCGCCGTCGCTGCTGGCCATGCTGGCCGGGGCGGCCGGCTTCCTCGCGACGACACCACTGCGCGCCGCCCGCACCGCGGGTGGGCTGGTACCCGCCGCGGCGCGCCTGGTGCGGTTCTTGCGCTCGGCGGCGGGCGAGAACACGACGCTCCCGTTCCAGGCACCACGGACGTCCCTCAACCGCCCGCTCACGGCACGCCGCAGCTTCGCCTTCGCATCGGTATCGCTCGAGGACATGAAGACCGTCAAGCGAGCCTTCGGCGTGACCCTCAACGACGTCGCCCTGGCGCTGTGCGCGGGTGCCCTGCGCTCGTATCTGCTCGAGCGCGACGAGCTCCCCGACCGGCCGCTCGTGGCGCAGATCCCCGTCGGCGTGCACCGCGACGACGTCGGCAGCCAAGGCAACTTCGTCGCCGCGATCGGGGCGGCACTCCCGGTCGAGCTCGAGGATCCGGCGGCGCGGTTGCGGGCGATCCACGCGTCGACTCGGAGCGCCAAGGAGCTCCGGGCCGCGATGGGCGACGAGCTCCTCATGGATCTGATGGACGTGGTGCCGCCCGCGTTGGTAACGGCCGGCGTGCACCTCTATCGCTCGCTCGGGCTCGGTGAGCGTCATCCACCGATCTTCAACCTCATCGTGTCGAACCTTCCCGGCCCGCCTGTCCCGCTCTACTCGTCGGGCGCGCGAGTCGTCGCGGCATACACGCTCGGCCCGCTGCTGGTCGGGTGCGGGCTCAACATCACGCTCATGAGCTACATGGACCGGGTGGACTTCGGCGTCGCGGCATGCCCGGAGGTCGTGGAGGACCCGTGGCGTCTCGCCGACGCGCTCCCCCAGGCGCTCGCCGAGCTCGCAAAGGTGGAACCGAGATGAAGCGTTACGACGGAGCAGTGGCCGTGGTGACCGGGGCCTCCTCGGGGATCGGGCGTCGGCTCGCCCTGGACCTGGCCTCCAGGGGCGCGACCGTCGTCGGCCTGGCCCGGCGGGAGGCCCTGCTCGGCGAGGTGGGCCGCGAGATGCGGGAGATGTCGCCGCAGAGCGAGACCCGCACCTGCGACGTGTCCGACACCGAGGCCTACACCGCCGTCTTGCGCAGCGTCGAGGGCCGGCACGGTCACATCGACATCCTGATCAACAACGCCGGGATCGAAGAGCCCGCTCCCGTCGACGCACCGGAGGGCGGGCTCGAGACCTACCGTCGCATCTTCGCGACGAACTTCTTCGCCGTGGTGGCCGGCACTCGGGCTGTCGTTCCCGGCATGTTGGCGAGGCGCTCAGGCATCGTGGTCAACGTCTCCTCCGACAGCGCGCGCGCCCCGGAGCCGCGCGCGGGTGCCTACGCGGCGTCGAAGGCCGCGGTCTCGGGGTTCACCGAGAGCGTGGCCCACGAGGTGGCACCGAGGGGCGTGCACGTGCACGTGCTCTACCCGGGCTGGGTGCCGACGCCGATGGGCATGTCGGCCGTCGGCGAGCAGACGCAGCTGCCACCGAAGTCGGTCCGGCGTACCGAGGAGCAGGTGTCGGCGCTCGTGCTCGAGCGGATGGGCGGTCCGAAGATGGAGATCAACGCCGTCCGGCTCCCCCAGCTCGCGCCGATCTCGCGCACGCTCTTTCCCCGTGCCTACCAGCGCGCCATGCGGCAGCGAGCCTCGCGAGCCGAGCCTTCCGGCCCGTCGCGCTCGACGGTCACGAGGCCCGGGAGCGGATGACCGCTCGGTACGTCCTCGCGGTCGACCTGGGGACGGGTGGGCCGAAGACCGCGCTGGTCTCGACGCGCGGCGAGCTCGTCGGGTACGAGTTCGTGCCGGTAGAGACTCGCGTCACGGCCGGAGGTGGTGCGTTCCAGGACCCTGAAGAGTGGTGGTCGGCGATCACCACGTCCGCCCGCAAGCTGCTCGAGGCGGAGCCCGCGGTGCGCGACGCGGTCGTGGCCGTGAGCTGCACGGGGCAGTGGGGAAGTACGGTGCCGGTCGACGAGGCCGGCAAGCCGGTCGCCGGCTGCACCCTGTGGATGGACACGCGCGGCAGCGCCTACACCGCCGAGGTTCTCGGCGGGCCCGTGCGGGTCAGGGGCTACGGCCCGTCGAAGCTGTGGCGCTGGCTCCGCAAGACGGGGGGCGCGCCCTCGCCGCTGGGCAACGACCCGCTCGGCCACATCCTCTGCCTGCGCCACGAGCAGCCCGACGCCGCCCGCCGCACCGCGACGTATCTCGAGCCGGTCGACTACCTGAATCTCCGGTTCACGGGCCGCGCCGCGGCATCGCCCGCGTCGATGACCTTGTCGTGGCTGACCGACAACCGCGACGTCCGCAACGTCCGTTACGACCCCGAGCTGGTGCGGCTCTCGACCATCGAGCCGGATCGGCTCCCCGAGCTGCTGCCGGCCGGGGCCGTGGTCGGGCCGGTCCTGCCCGCGGTCGCCCGCGAGCTCGGCCTCCCCGACGGCGTCGCGGTCGTCACCGGCGCGCCCGACCTGCCCTCGGCCTCGGTCGGCTCGGGCGCGGTCGGGGACTTCGCGCCGCACCC